>Ga0307986_10000283_pt1 | contig 37404 bp, 35 predicted proteins | sample EllFjometageno82_FD_203170 | JGI IMG/M metagenome (GOLD analysis project Ga0307986, IMG submission 203170) | Marine microbial communities from Ellis Fjord, Antarctic Ocean - #82 | ecosystem: Environmental > Aquatic > Marine > Unclassified | place: Southern Ocean | collected 2014-10-09 | reverse complement strand
GGTTCGTAACACATGTTTATTATTGTTGATAAAAGACCGGTATAACACAATCCATTGAGTAGCCATCACCCCGAAAAACCCACCGGTGATTATTGAATAATAAAGACACCCGTGAGCAGCAAGAAGTAAATAACTTCTTATATCCGGAGATCTAACATCTCAAAACGACAACACATATCATCCCCACGCCATAATGTCCCACGTTCTCATAGTTATATGCATAACGCCGAGTTGGACCCCCTCCGTGTTCGATAGAGGAATTGAACCTCTGTCTCTGCCGACCCCGGTAGTTATACGCTTTCCCCCTCCTCCTCTGTGGGGTCTGCTTACTGCCGGATCCGATAGTGTGCTACCAATTGCACCAACCGAACTGATACTAGTCTCTCCTAGAAGTCACCAAATTCGAACTCAATTGTGGGAGTCGCAGGCTGGTTCCCATACAGGGCCTGGTTTTTTCGGTCAAGCATCTAACTACCAAAAGTAGTTCTTATGAGTGTCTGCCGATTCGTCTTTACTGACTGCTGCAACGTGATTCAGCTTGGTATGTCCGTACGATGACGGGGGTAATAAAGATTATTTGTATATCGCATATTCCAGAAGGCGCAGTAGCGTTCTTTGAGACTCTGCATTAGACCCAATCACTTGGGTTTCACGAGTCACCTTCCTTTCTCTCACCTATATAAAAGAGTATGATTGGCTGGCCATGCGAGCAACATTAAATGCTGTACTCGGCGATATACTGACATAGGGATCCCTCCCTTTAATTGTCATACACTTACAACTCCGAAAGTGTAAAAATAGGTTTTTATTTGCTGGCACCACAGCTACCTTTCTCGATTATCTCTAGAGAATCGCCTACGAGAATCGATTTTATTCACGCCCCCGTGAGATCAGAGGGAATCGAACCCTCGGCAAGCGTTTGGAAAACGCTTATGTTACCACTACACCATGATCCCTGGTAGAGTTTTAAAGTGCCTCACCACTCTCATCCCTCCAACACCCGGTATGGGGCTCGAACCCATGGCCACACGATTAAAAGTCGTGCGCTCTACCAACTGAGCTAACCGAGTAGATAGTCGTTCTTTAAAGTGTGCGACCAAAACACATCCTTTGGTACGGGTTCTCTATTACTTACTTATTAGTTCATTCCAATACACCGCTTTCCACGCAGCCACCCGGATATCCAACCGCCTATTGAAGTCAACATTCTCAACTATCTCACTAAGAGTAACCTTTTTCTCAGCTGCGATAGGTGTCGGTTCCGGGCACTCATCACGGGATAACTCTGGATCGAACACCACCTTTTTTACTGCACGGCGCCTGTCACTGGTTTTAACCGACGGACCAAAGATCCTCACCAGCTCATCCTGTGTATTCTTATCCCCCAACCATAAAGCCCTGATCGCGCGGTCACGTTTCTTAGTCGTCCACCCATTCTCGTCGATCATTGTCAACGAATCCATGACAGGTCCAAAATCTTCAAGAAACGAATGGAGTACTTTCTTAAACAAACCACGTACGGACGCGGGAACATCCGAGATCCAACCGTCAGGTCGTTCGCCCGAACAACCATGTACTGTGATTTCAATGAGAATCTCCGGGATCTCATTATTAATATTAGTGATGTAAGTGTTAGTCATATCTACAATTTTTCAACTGTAAATCGACTAAGAAAATCGATTTTACTCGAGTTCCGATTATATTGTGGGTGCGTTGAATTGTTGGAATGACGACCAATTTTCTCCTGCCAAGAGAAATAACAGCGGCGGGATTCGAACCCGCGAAACTAACGTATTGCATCTTAAGTGCAACCCCTTTGACCGCTCGGGAACGCTGCTTTAACACACCCCCCCCCTCCTAAATCAATAATGATTTAATAGGTAATTATATCACACCGGTCCTAGACGGGATCGAACCGTCGGCTTAGCGATTAACAGTCGCTCGCTCTACCAACTGAGCTATAGGACCCTCACCCCCCACATCCCTGACAGGACTTGAACCTGCAACCTTCCGATTAGAAGTCGGACGCGCTATCCAATTGCGCCACAAGGATAAATAGTCTTTTTTAAAGTAGAAAGACCAACTACTTTCCGAATACGGGACTCGAACCCGTGATTCCTGCGTGAAAAGCAGATATGATAACCACCTACATTAATTCGGATTGTGATATTTTAAAGTGTATCAACACTATCGTTTCAGTTTAACTGTGTGATAATTCCATCCTTCTCCACCCGCCAAAAATATGCACTCGATGGTAACATGGGTGAATTGTATTTATAAATGATACGGGCTAAAGTCGATAACAGATCCATATCATCCATACCCCTCACTTCCTCGAGTATATACTTCTTCCAGTTACGGATCTCCAACCGCTTTTGCCTGTCGGTAATAGTAATATTAGTGTCTGTGTGTTTGATGGACATACTTATACCCAGAAGACCACCCCGGGAAATCGATTTTATTTCATACTTGATACATTAGGAGAAATAATTATCTATATATATGAAATTCATTCGACTGTGGGGTGTCGAGAAATCAAATATCGATTTAACATGATTCCGTGTCACTGTAAATACCTGTGGTTTCGTACCCCTGAACCTATGACGAGCCGGTTTACGTTTTTCTCCAAATATTACATCATTAGAAAATGATACTTTATAGTTATACATACTACTGGAGGTACCGGGGATTGAACCCGGGCTTTTCGCATGCAAAGCGAACACTCTTCCACTGAGTTATACCCCCTAAATGCAACCCAGTGCAACCCACCCACCCATTAACAGCGGCGGGATTCGAACCCGCGAAACTAACGTATTGCATCTTAAGTGCAACCCCTTTGACCGCTCGGGAACGCTGCTTACCCCCACCCACCCACTACCCCAATACCCCCAATTACTTGATCGGTCCCCACACCCTATCTTTAGAGTAAGGCTTCAATACCATAGAAGATAACTGTGTCATGGTAAGAGTACCATCCTTAGGCGGCTGGACGACAACCAGCTTGACCTTGGGAACCGCGATCCCGTTCCTTTCACACATGTTAGTCTTGGTCTCACCCTCGTGGAGAAACATACAGACCTTCCCATTGTATCCATTGTTAATGAACTTCCCCCCAGTCTTTGCTACAAGACGACACCGTTTGTTACTGCACGATTTCGGATACAGTTCTTCCGACGTATGAGCGAAAGTACATTTACCAGGAGGATAAGCACACCTCTTTCCCAGCTTCACTGACTTACACATGATATGCGGCTTATTAACCGTATGCATCTGGGGTCTGAAAACATTGGTGTTAGTATTCCTACCCCTAGGCTGGGGGGTAGAAGAAGACTGAGACGAATAGAACGCCTTAGTCAACATAGTAGCATCATTCTTATTCTTCTTAGCGACCTTATTGACAGGGATCCACTCAATCTGTTTCTCTTTGATCTTCAGCTCCTTCGTTTCCTTGCAATACATACTGGTATCGTTCTCGCAGTACCTGGTACCAGTCCTAACAATAGATCTAACCAGCTCTCTCTCTTTCTCCATATGTTTGTTGTATGATTCAATCAGCTCTCTCTTCCTGATCTCCTCGTCCGTTTCAACAACTTCCACCTTCTCGACCCGTGCTTTCTCTGAATCCTCCATTGCTTTCATGATCACTAATTTCTGTTTAATCTCCTCCTCCTTCGCCATCCTCTTCGCGTGATTCTCTTCCAATTCTATCTTGTTGTTAACCTGTCTATCTTTCTTGTCACTGGCTTTCTGAACCTTACACAGATCGCATTCGATAATTTTAGGTGCGCTGACGAACTTCCCATGGTCCCAAACAGCTTTGAAACTAAGCTTGATAGAAGGATGAAAGACACAACACCCCTTATCGTTCATCTGCCTCACTACCATTCTAGACTTTCCTTTTCGGCTACCCATCGACAGTCCATTTTTCCTCTTCTCCTTCATGATCTTAAATGCTGCCTTATCATTCGCAATCTTCTTTAGTCTCTCCCGCTCGAGATAAGCACTAGAGAATTTGGGGAGATTGTCAAGGATCTTCTGCATCACATCCTTGTTCTTCTGGATTTCTTTTTCTTTCATTGCATCAGTGTGTTCCTGTTTGATGCGAATGATATCTTGTTCCTTTGCCTTGTTGAAAGACTCCGCTTGTTTGATCAGTTCCTCTTTTCCAATGGAGAAATCCACGATCGGTCTGATCGGTCTGACAAACGAGACCGGCTTGACGTAGTTGCTTTCGTCGTCTGAATCCGACTCGTAGTTGTCGGATTCATATTGGACGTGCATCATATCATCCTCACAATGAATGCATGCACATCCCCCCCACCCCGTTATATTAGAGCCATCGTTATTATTATTCAATACGAGAGACATACCATCTCTCTGAAAAATCATGGGAGAAAATCGATTTTTCCAATCTCCACACCCCGTTCCGCCGACATTATTGTTATTAAAAGTAGAAGCAAGCAAAGTTGAACTGGAATCGATTAAGACCCCAGACAGACCATTGCTCAATGGTTGTTTTGTTTTCCCCGATTTATATCATTTTCTTGGCTTGTTAGTCTACCAAGTACACCCTCGGGAACGATGGAAGCATCGTGGGTTCACTGTATCACTGGGTCACCCCCATGGCGTACAGAACCATTTTCAAATATCCAAAAACAAAGCTGTTCGATAGTACAGCGATATCCTCGTCAACTCCTGGGCACAAGAGCATCTCTATGGAATTCTTAATCATAAATAAATACAGGTGTCATTATCAATACAAAGGTGTCAGCCGAAGAAGAATCAGGATCTCTGAATTCCGACTCCGTTCAATAAAGCCCACGTGACTGGCCGGTTTAAATGTTCTCAATAAAGAGAATGTATCTCGCATAAAGCTTCAAGCGATACATCCAAGTACCCGGTGCCCCGCGAAGACCAATGAACGGCTACTTCGACAACAGTGTAAAAAAAACGTCTTTATACGTAATCATTGTTATTTTTCTTCTAGGTATTCTTCCTGTAGATGACACCCATGTCACCCGATGCTAATTTCAGAAAAATCATCCATAAATCTCGATTTCACTAAAACTATACCTAGTCCCACATGTATTAAATGAATACATTAAAATTACGGCGGGTTGCGAGAATCGAACTCGCGACCTCTTCCACCCAAAGGAAGAATCATACCTCTAGACCAAACCCGCTGTTACCATCCGACCAACTTTTATTATATTTCCGTATTTTTTTAAATATTAGATTATAAATCGTTTTTATTAATTAATGTATTAATAAAAAATAGAATAATGACTCATTGTATGATTATAACGGGACATGCCAATAACACGCCCATGAGATATCATGGGCGAGATATTATCAAAGTCAGGTACCAACAAGATTTGAATAAGAGCGATTATATAGAACAGGGGTTTTACCGATCTAGCGGGTCGGCTGAAAAATCCGTCGATACAACCGGTAATTGGTTTCCTATGGATGGGATTGTGTATGACATCGGTCTCACCCATGTGGCAACAATGGGGTTTCATGAAGCAGATGTACACGCAGACGAAGAGGAGTTTCAGAAAACCCAATCTGAGATCGGTGAGATGACGAACAAAGATGCGAAAGAATATACCGGGAATGTAAGCGCATTCTATATGCAAAAGAATAGAAGAAAATTTTATCTGGATAAACAATTAAATCCAAATGTAATAAACAAACAAATTAAAGCTGTTAGTTCTAGTGTTACTAACCCACTCGAGTCCAAGGCGGGTTTCAAAGTAGCAAAAATCGGTGATTACGTCAAACCCTTCTCCCCTGTGTTCAAATCATTACAACGAGAACAACCGGATGCACCCAAAGATATACTACAAAGACTAGGGTCATCCGAATTAACATATATATCATTTCTTCTTTCTAGTAAGTTCGGTGGTAATCGCGTATTCAGCGACGAGAGAGGTACCCCCGATCGTCTATATGTTGACAAACGCACAGGGGACCATATATTTGAATGTTTCGAGGACGGGGAAGATATCCCTATGGGAATAGACACCCAACCAGCAATGATAAATGAATTCTTGGGTGATGCGCTGTCGTTCAACCACATAGATATAGGAATGTATAAAATGCTTAAACGTCAATATGGGAAATTCGATCTACGGGATTTTAATGCCGATCCTAAGTTACGGAATATAGTGATGTATGATGCTCTTAAAAACCATATCGATTCACCAGAAGGACAAGCGATAAATAAATTCGTCAAGGCTAACATAGATATATTCCCGTCAGATATGAATGTTAAACCCGTTGTCTCGAATGACGACAGAATCACTGGTAAGAAAAGGAAATTCGAGGAGTATTCACCGACCCGCGATAATTGCGTGATATGTTGATCAACGCTTAACAGATAATATCTTTACCGTGTGACTGACCACCCATGTAGTTTGCCCAAATACCTATGGGTAAAGTATTTATAAAATTTACTGGGTTACCATTTTTTGTGATTTTATCAATAATATTAAAATCACCCCCGCATTTATCATCGAATGGGAATTTCTTAAGTAAACTTGAATGTATACAAAAACATGCCATGTCAATACGGCCAAGTCCCCATCTTTCATATAGTTTTTTTCTTGGGATCAGGCGTTTCATACCTTTTACTTGATAAATCAAAATCTCATCTTTGCTTGTAACAGCGCATACATGAGCTAATTTATATAAAAAAGTAACATCAATAAATTTAGCATCGTCATCGATAATAATCACCCACCCATCAGTCATGTGATTAATACCATGGGATAAGTACTTATTATACGGGCAATGTTCTTTTGTTTTCTTCTCTATTTTATCAACCTCAACCACGTGCTTACACCCCTTTAAAAATTTATTATCCCGGTTATCATTAGTTTTATAATGCTTATATTTTTTATAAGTTTGTTTCCCTAAAGATTCAACAAGATTATTAAAACATTTTTCTCGTGTCCCAGTTCTTGTCAGTATATTTATCACGGGTAGTTTAGAATCATCAATTCTATCAACCTCGTCATTCATGTACTTAAAAACTGAATTATTAATTTTTAGTTCGAACCCCTCCTTTACATTATTATTTTTTTTTGGTTCGAACCCCTCCTTTACATTCATTATATATACCATAATACTAACAATGACTACGGCAGTAATTGCAAATCTTATTATACCTGATAAAGGCATTATTTATTATAAATATAATAAATAATTAATTTCGTGATATGTTAATTATTTATTATATTTATAATAAATGATCAACACCGCTTTTTTAGTACTAGGTGTTTTTGTTACAATTTGTATAATTGGGTTCTTGGTATATAAGAAATTTAGCAAATCGCCCCAGACTCCTACTGATCCAAAAGAAGTAAATTTTAATATGACGATGGGTAAATACAGAGTCGTCGACCCATCTAATTTGAGTGGCAATGAACTGATTCTATACAATGGGTTCAGAGACTTTAGTTCGACGATGCCAACGAGCACAACGGATATATTCTGGGTATTGCGCTATAATGATTTACTATCAGAGGATACAAATATCAACGACGTGATCCGACCCAGTAAGAACAATGGTGATGATATGTATCTCTCGTTAGCTACGATTGTACCATGTGAAATTGTAAACAAGGTATTTTTAGAAGTGATGGAATTATCATTATCAAGGGTTTACAAAAAACCATTAAAAAATGGACTTGATTTTGCTATGTACGTAGGGCTATTCTCGGAGCTCATAGTTGACGGACCTGGTCCAGATATGTGTATCCCCTCAACCGTATCGTCGTAGGTTTAATTACTGGGGGTTTTCATTACATTCAGCCTTGCAATATTTAGATGCAATACCACAATATGCCAACCCATCTGACTTGTCGATGCATTTGGATGGGGATACAACAGGGACGCATCCAGGTTCAGTCTTCCAAGCACATAATTCGGCGTTCTTCACACAGTCTGCCTCTGTTGCATTAGTATTACACGTAACCCCTTTACGGGGTATACCAGTACCGTTAAACACACACATTCCCCCGTCGACGATCTGGGTATCATCGAAATACGCACATCCATCTGATAAATCACATTCAGATTTCGGTTCGTGGAAGTTACATTTAGGCATTTCAGTAGGAGTAGTAGTACAAACGGGTTTAAACCCGAGAACGGTCTGGGCGGTAGTACATCCAAATATTCTTTTATCATCAATAGCAGAAGCATTACCATTACTATTATCACCGAAATAACCATGTGGGTTTCCATTACATTTTACCCCACCCTTCTGATTGCAATAATCGATGGACGAACCACATATAGATGGAAACATACAATCTGCTCGTTCGATGAGATCTAAGCATAGAGACTTTGTTTTCAAATCATTCCATTTACATCCTTTTGCCTTTCCACATGCCCCAGACGCATAGGTAGAACATTTTTTGTTTGTCATATCAGGTAATGTAGCATCTGATATACAAACGCCTTTAATCGGCGCGTCTACGAAATGACACCCTTTAGTGGTTCCATCACACAATTTCTGTTCAATATTCTTGCACATATCATCGGACATTATAGGTTTCTTGTGATTTGACAAACAACCTGTACGCGAAGCATTTATTTGACTGTAGTATACACATCCGTCTTGTATACGACAATCATCTTCCGATGCTGTGACCTTACAAACGGGATTAGATACAGGAATTGTCGATACACCCGGACATGTGATGTTGTTCATTAATAATTGAGGAACTGTGCAATCATTTGATTTAACGTCGGGTATATTTTCACCATTATCATCATCTTTCTTAGGGGGATATTTGATTAATAAATAAACAATTGACGCAATCAACGCTATTATTACAGCAATTAGAGTATATAATAATATCATTCTTTATATTATTATATATATTATTTTGACAATTTAATAATCAATCTCTGCATAATTACCAATCAATCTCTACAAAATTACCGTTTGGATTTCCATTACAGTCTGCGTTACAATAGGTAGATGCGATGCCGCACAACCCGTCGTGGGTACAATTAGATGGGCTTACAACAGGTGCACAGATAGGTTTGTCCAGATTATTCCAAGAACAGTAATCGTTCTGATTACACATAGATTGGTCCTCGTTATCCAAACATGTTTCATCGCTATTGGGCAATGTACCAGTTCCGTTATAAAGACAGACACCCGCTGGTGAATTCTTAATATCAAAATAATTACACCCGTCTGCTATCTTACAATCGTTGTTACCTAAGTTACTATTACACGTAGGTAATTTCGTAGGGGGATTAGGGCACGTGATCTTATTAGTAAAGAATTGGGATGCAGTACATCCAAAGGGGGTGATGGTATCATCGCATGATTTTTTTTTAGTTATTAAATAAACTATAACGGCTAATAATCCAATAATAACCGCTGCAATACCAACGGAAGATGATATCATTTTTTATAGTAATACAATATAAAAAAATTATAAAATTAATCTAGCTGAAATAGGCGGTTTCTTCATGTTAGTCCATTTAGGTAACCAGAAATAAGGAACTATATGTTCTTGCCCAGGGTAATATTCACAGAATATTGTCAAATACCAATACGATTCTTTTGAGATGGGTTTGATATGCAACTTATCAAATATAGCCAACCCCGTATCGTATTCTTGATCTGATATAATTCTATCGCAATGCGTATTTATGATATCGAACCATGAGTTTTCAACAGAGCTACATCCATCCGAAAACGCTTCCTTTTTCCGGTATAGAATATCTAATGGTAATATATCATCGTCCTTGAAAGATTCGCGCAGTAATAGTTTCTCTATTTGACTGTTATCTTTCAAGGAGGGATGTATACGCATATAAAATTTAACAAAGTTAAAATCTAAGAATGGAACCCGTGCTTCCAGCCCACTACCAGAAACGCATTTATCGCATCTCAACACGTCGAAATATTGAAGATCTTTTAAAAGACGGGTACATTCAATTTGCGTTTCGGTAAATCCAGGAGAATTATTAAAATATTTATAGGATCCCGATAACTCATCGGCACCTTCCCCTGAGAAAATAACGGTGGTATCAAAATGTTCTTTAATCCAGTCGCTTAATAAGACCATCGGGGTAGATGCTCGTACCGTTGTTATATCGTATGACTCAATTCGTTTGATTACCATAGGAATCGCGTCTAACATTTGTTTTTCAGTTAAAATCAACTCGTGGTGATCCGACCCTATATGCGTGGCTACCTTCCTCGCTGCTAACAGATCAGTGGCGTTTTCTAACCCAACCGAGAACGTTTTGACTTTCCCATCCGTATGGTGTTTACACACGATAGCCGCAATAAGACTCGAATCTAATCCCCCTGACAGAAAACAACCGATCGGTCTGTCGCTCGAAATACATCTGACCTTAACTGCTTCTACAAGTAAAGATTTTATTTCCTTCTTTATTACTTCAGTTGATAATTCCACCGAGTTCATCTCGTCGAAATCCATAGATTCGTATGGTGTAAAAGTTCCGTGTTTTGAATCATAGAAGTTCCCAGCGGGAAACATATTACAATAGCTACATGTATCAATCAATCCTTTCATCTCGCTACAGAAAGAGATGTTCTTATCATTGACACCGGTGTACAAAGACTTTATTCCGACCCTATCCCTCGCTACTAAATAATGATCCGTTCGCTTATCGTAGAAAATAAACGCGAATACTCCTTGGATCATGGATAATGCGACCTCTATCCCAAAATCTCGAATGAGGTACGGAATGATCTCACAGTCCGACTCACTCGTTAGGGTATAACAAAAAGTATTTACCAAATGTTTGTGGTTGTAAATTTCCCCGTTACACATGAATATGAAATCATCAGTCTCAAAAGGCTGCATCCCATTATCGCTCAAATCGTTAATAGCGAGTCGGTAGAAAACAAACAATTTATCTTTATATTCTACGCTTTTGTTGTTATCTGGACCTCTCGGTTTAATATGCAAAGAAGAACGTTTAGCGTGGTCGCCAATAGGTGACATTAAAATACCACACATTTTATTTAGTAATTAAAACTATTCTTTAAAGTTTTAATTATTACTTATTTAACTCAACAAGATATATTTAACGAACCGGTCGTGTTGGACTTTTTAATCATCATCCTACCCTCATTCGTTGGTGACACCACCGCCGCCACCAACGATCTTACATGTTTTATTACAGGGCATCTATCTAATTTACGTATCCTTTTGAAACTAGATAAATTATCTGTTAAGATACTGTGATTAATACCCATTTATTATCAATATAAATTGTTTTCTATAACGTTGTTTAAAGAGAATAAATCGATTTTTTTTTACAATCTAATCTAATTTATCCAAATGTCGATTACTATACCGTTAACCATATTAAGTGATGAGGAAATAACAATGATAAATAAGGAGTTGACCATCAAGATCGAAGATAAATATAAATACGGACCAGTCAAGTACATGATACCGTTTTCATTAGAGAACGATCACGTAACAATTCCATTTCATTACGCTGTGAACACATTAGGTGTCTCTCGCCCCACAAGATCCACGTTCGGTACACTAAATACGTATTTCAACGCGGATTTGAGAGACGAACAGGTTACCGTCAAAAATGAGGCTATTAAAATATTGAACAATGAAGGGTCTGTTATTCTGTCAATGTATTGTGGTTTTGGCAAAACCATAACGGGTTTGAATATCGCATGTAAGATCCGGTTCAGAACCCTGATCGTGGTGAACAAGATCGTTTTAATGACGCAGTGGAAACAAAGTATAACTGATTTTTGCAATGATGCAAAAATCCAGTTATTGAAACCTGGATGTGAACTGGATCCCAATATGGATTTTTACATCGTCAACGCCATAAATATTGAAAAATTCCCCAGACGGTCATTGGAGCATATAGGGACCGTTATTGTGGATGAAGCGCATCTTATCATGGCAGAACGTATTTCTAAATGTCTGAATCACGTGACCCCGCGTTATTTAATAGGTCTCACGGCGACACCGTACAGACCGGATGGGTTCAACAGGTTGCTTGATTTCTATTTCGGGAGCAATAAAATCATTCGCGAGTTACAACGAGAGCATAAGGTGTATAAGGTCGATACTGGGTTTAAACCAGAGATAGAACTCGGTATGAACGGGAAAGTGAATTGGTGTAAAGTATTAGAATCCCAGGCGATGGACGAATCCAGAAACGATCTGATAGTAGACATAATCGAGTATTTCAAAGATAGGAATATTTTAGTATTGGTAAAAAGGGTGGAGCATGGTTGTACACTTGAAAGGATGTTGAAGGAAAAGGGTGAAACGGTAACTTCTTTATTGGGTAAAAACCAAACGTTTGATTCCAGTGCTAGAATACTTATAGGTACCTCGAGCAAGGTAGGGACGGGGTTTGACCATCCCAAATTAGATACATTGTTACTCGCGGCGGATGTAGAGGAATACTTTATACAATATTTAGGTAGATGTATGCGAACGAAAGACGGGGTTCCATATGTTATAGATTTAGTTGATGATAACAGTATTCTAAAGAAACATTACAGGACTCGTAAATCGACCTATATTAAACACGGGGGTACCATTGAGGATTTAAAGATGGAACCTAAATGCCGAGAGTCACATGTATTATCTGTCGAGACACGGGGGTACGATGATAGATGGTTCGTGTGCGCGAACTGCTCGTATGAGTCACCCAAGACGTAAAAAGGTATGTTTATTTTATAATTATTAATAATTATAAAAATTAATAATTATAGTCGTTAAGTATAAAATATGTCTTGTAGTACGAGTGATGGTCAAATCATCTGTTATGACGTCGATTTCAAAAAAGTTGGTAATGTCACTTTATATACCTCAATAGTGGGTGTAATTTTATTTTTCATTCATATAATAGCAACGTCAATTGTATGTAAAAAGTTTTCATGGAATTCATTATCTATTCTAGCCATATCAGGTATTATCGTCATGACTATTTATTTCGTGTACGTATTAAAAGCTAAAGTAACCAAGGTCAAGGATATCCCAGGTGAAATATCGTTACCTATGTTTGCCCCTCCTGAAGTGGGCGACAAATATGTAACAAATATGGCTAGAAATATAGTCTATATACAAACCGCTGGTAATATATTATGTTTAATTTCTATAATAGGGTTTGCGGTGTATAGTAAATCTGATTTATATGGTTGTGATTCGCTATTTCCGTGGAAATCATTCAGTGTAATAATAGCTTCCGGGGCGGTGATACTTTTATATTTCCTTATTCAGTATGCTAGACATAAAGATGAGGATATTGGATGGGGCGAGGAAGAAGGGGAGGAATTTAGTAATAAGGCAGAAACAGACGCAGACTTTGAATCAAAATCACAGTTTAACCAAGATTACCTAGCGTTGAAACATAATAATTTCAAACGGAATGGTACGTATCTGGAGATCGGAGTTCACGACGGTGAAGAGTTCAATAATACATTTTTAATGGATAAAGATTATGGCTGGACTGGTGTATGCATTGACCCGGCGATGCATAATATGGCGAGGAGAACGGCTCAACAATTTAATTGTGCATTGGGATCTGAACCGGGAGAAACCGAATTTTGTGATGGTGGTCCATTGTCCGGAACGAAAGAGTTCGTACAATCAATGGAACACAATTCAATGTGGGCAGATAGAGCGGCTGATTTTGTTTGCGATAAGAAAGTACAAGTTCGTACTCCGTTGGATATACTCACGGAGTCAAAACTACCAAATGTAATAGATTACATGAGTCTGGACATAGAAGGTGGTGAATTGGACGTAATGTCAGCGTTTCCATTTGACAAATATTGTGTTAAATATTCGACCATCGAGACCAATGATGATCCAATAACGGAGAAAAAACTAGAAGTGTTATTGGGGGCTAACGGGTACGCATTCGAAGGTCATATAGGGGTAGATCATGTGTTCACTAATACATGCGATGGGTTTACCTAATAATTTAAAAATTAAAGTTATATAAATTTAATTTTTTACCATTTATATATAACAATATCTACAATAAAATGAACGTATCCGATATAGATACATTGAAAATGGATGGTTTAAAGAGACTAGCGAAGGAATTACAGATTAGTTGTAAGGGTACCAAAGCCCAGTTAAAAGAAAGTATACTGTCGGGTAGACACGGAAAGTATGTTGTTAAAGAAGTCTTGGGGGATCCTGGTATTGACGCGACTACTTACGCCATGCACTATAACAATAATATCTACGCGTTAAAACAATACAAGAAAGGAACAACCATGCATAAATTATTAAAGGATGTTGAACTACAGAATATATTAAAAGATACCCATATATGCCCTGACATAATTGATATAAATACAGCCAAAAAATATATAGTAATGGATAAACTGGATAAACATTTAGTCGACACTACAAAGAAGAAAGGTATATCTGTTAAGTACCAAAAACAATTAATAGACATATATAAAGTTATGGATGAAAAGGGTATCTTCCACGGAGACCCTAACCCCCTTAATTACATGACAAAAGATAATAAATTATATGTGATTGATTTCGGAATGTCTCAGAAAATAAATAAAAAGTTCTTGAAAAAGATGAATACTACCCAACCGAATCTTCATATTATGACGTTCGGATTCGTGCTTAAACTAAAAGCAATGGATTTCCCACCAGACTCTTACAAAATACTGGTTAAGCACCTTCCGGATATGTACACTGATATGCTGAATAATAAACCGGTGATCACCCCCTAGAGATTATCTTTGAAGGATTCTATCAAAGTTTTAGTTAGCTGACTGGGCGGCACAGGTATATACTTGAAAGCTATTTTAGTAAAGAAAAGGAATTCGACAATCCCAATTAACACGAATGATATTATATTTTCTATCAATATATCTTTAATAGGTAACTTTCTATCGCATGTATAATTCACTATTGAGATACCGAGTATAATAATAACGAGTAAGCACCCGGATATAGAATAACTACTTATTTTGATCCAACTATTTCGTTCCTTCACTATATCACTGGTTACCGAATAGCTATCTTTCAAACGATCTACGTATGTTTTATTCGTTTGTACTAGATCAGTGATATATTTACGGTTTGAGTCACTAAGTTGATGCATTAAGGAAGCCTCGGATATCTTAATCTGTTTGTCTAATTCATGCTGGAAAGCTTTCTTAGAAAGAGGGGCAATCACCGTGAAGTACAGAACGCTTAAAAATACGAATAATATAAATATATGAAAGGTGATATTTAAACCGAGAGATATATTTGAAGTGACATTACTGCATTTCATATTAGTTTTGCATCTATTCATTTTATTTATTATTACACTAATATTTATTTATTATCACAATAATAAATAAAATGAATTCTAAACAAATTAGTCAAATCATTCTTAATGTAACCCTTGTTTCATGTTTTATAGGTGTTTTGTTTTTCACATATGGATCCAAAGTAGAACAAGAGATTATACAAGAGCAGACAGAGAATATAACCAAATCTATTACGGGCGACCTTCAATTCTTGCCTGATTCTTTGAAACAACAGATTAAGGAACAATTATCAGTTCCGAATATGGAGTCCGATGATCTTAATGCCAAAGAATCAAATTCTAAATTACTTAAGAAATCAGCGCTTGTACTAGGTATTTTATTTCTAGTGGGTATGCTGCTTACAATAATCATATATATCACAAACAAGATTGATGAAAACATATTTACCGAATCATTAGTTATTCTACTGGCGGTTGGGTTAACAGAGGTATTATTTCTCAACATCATATCGAGGCCATATAAGATAGCAGATCCTAATTTCGTTAAATATTCCATGCTCAGTAACCTACAAACATTGGTTAACACTTAATTTTATTTAAATTCACCATTCAATTGCATCCATTTCCACGATTGCAATTGACATATAACATCACACAGATCATCTTTTTTTTTAGACTTTCTTATTTGCTCGATCGTATCGGTATCACCCCTTGTATTCAATACATTGATGGCTTCAGAAATACACCATTTTTTGCGTTGGGGTTTAGTCATGCTTTTATACTTATTTTTTCCTAATTTAGTCGTTTGACCAGTTGCTATTTTAGCTGCTCCTAGTACCTGGGTCTTGTTATACGCGGGGTATTCAATGATGCGCTTATCATCCCCGTACTTGATTGAGAAATAAGAGTAACAGTGCTGACCGAGCTTCACAGCCATAGGGTTTGTCATTTTACCAAATAACATTTGTTGTTCAATGATAAAGACATCACATATTTCCCAATATTCGTGGAATGTATCCAGTAACTTGGTCATGTTCTTGAATAATTTAGGATCTAATTTCAACGAGGGGTCGCAGTCAGTCGTTAGGTCGGTATTCTCTAATACCAACTTTGTACCGTTCTGGTATATATTATTCAACAGGGTATGGTGGGTGTCGGATAATGTCCCATCTTCTTCGTAGATAGTTTTAAAGTTTATATGTTCCGTAGATGTGTTAGTAAATTCTTCTATATAAAAACTGAAATTCTTCTTACCGATATCAAAACTAGCGCAGATCATAATATTTTCTATATAGGAAATATTATTATAAATATTAGTTCTTTCGTTTCTTGACTTGGATAGAGTGTATCTTGTTTATTTTATCTAATGTGTGATCGTTCGCCAATAGTTGTCTTTTAGGGGAAGAGTTGGGGTAATCTTCAGAGGACGATGATAGCGATCCGTTCTCGTCATCAGAAGATGATAATTCAACATCGTTGTTGTTATCCAACAAGAAATCATTAAATTTATCTTGATTATTTTTAAACTGTTTATAATACTTTAATGTATCAGTATCTGGTTCATCATCGTCTTCATCATCGCTATTCTCACGTCGATACTTGGTTTTCTTCCTACGTGTCTTAGATACTAATTTAATTTCTGTATTGTCGTCTACTGATTCCTCTTCTTCCACACCGGAATCATTACTCTTTACTTCCATATCAGATTCATTTCCCGAATCTTCAGTCTTTACTTCTATCGCTTCCTCCGTCTCCAAATCCTTGTCAACGGCTCCATCCGTGACTTTGATCTCCTTCGGAGTTGTATTCTTACCAGGATAAACAATAGTTATTAAATGAATGAAAACTGTTTTCTGTTCATCTGTCATATTCCATCCTTTTAATGAGCTATTCCATTTACCACCCACCTGTTTGGCTAAATGTTTGTATATGTTTTTATCTACCGGAACGACACATACCATATGATTCTTCCCGTATTGTTTATATTCTAATTCGTGAATATTGTTGGGCATTTATTATGTCTTTGTTATTTTTTTATATTGGTTATAATTTTAACGATGACCGGGATCCATACAAACACGTATATTTTATAATATATTATATATTATAAAATGAGTCATGTATTTAAAACAGAATGGTATTTTTCATTATTATTTAACTCCTTGGCGGTTTCATTATCGGCGTTAGCTGGGTTGTTATACACCCATAGCAGACTATATAAAGAGGAACAAAGATTTACGGATGACAATAAACTAACACTGAAATGGCATGATTATGTATTATCATTATTAATAAGTTTATTAACCGCATGTGTAGTATATTTTATTATATTTCTAATTTCTGGGTATGTACCAATGGGTAAGATAAACAACGGGTTAGTTGATAGAATTATATAACGTAGCTACCTTTACGAGAAAAGAATAGGGAATACTGATCTCCCTGCGTCGGCGTTTTCATCGACGGTAAGAGTGTTGTCATCGACGGTACCAGGAACCTTGTCATCGTAAATAATGAATTCTGTTCCCATGGGAACAGAATTATTGGTGTATGGATACACGATACAGTTTTTACCAGTGTCACCTTGATTGAACATATCAGTTGGTATAATATATTTAATACCCCCTCCTGGTATTTTTATACGTCCACCAGCAAGACCATAAAAGTCTTTGTTACTGTTAATATAATTATAATTGAGGTCGCCCATAGGGTGATTAGTTTTTATTATAGATCCTATTTCATCCAATGTATGTGCTTTGCCGTGTGAATTGAATCTCATCTTGTTAGAACTACTCTTTGTCGTACCTGTATAATAAAACCCATTTGTGTTTTCTATTATCACATCTTGTAAGACATACTTGGTAGTTGACGTATTTTTTAAACCAAACCCTTTCTTATCATCCCATACAAGTTGGAGAACCCAGCTAAGAGCCGAACACGTATTATCATGTGATAGGAAAGAGTCGTCGTCACATACAGGTATAGATGCAGGTGGCTGGGCACAAACGGTATCGCTTATTATTGTACATGGTGTTTTTACGCCGTCGTCTCCACATGTCTTACATGGTTCACATGGTTGATTTTTCGAAGCTGATTTGATTCTATATGATGAACCGGTGGCACATTTAATTTCTTTTTGTTTACAAATCGTATCAGAGGTTACAGTACATGCGGTTTTAACAGTTTCTGTTTTATCATCGCATGTTTTACAATCGATACATTTATTAGCCCCGGGGGTATTTTTGAATCTAAAAGTAGCATTGTCTTTACAATCTTCCGATGGTATTTTATGACTACATTCGGTATCAGACGTTGAGGTGCATACATCTTTGACAGTTTCAGTTTGTTCATTACACATCGAGCATGGCTTGCATACTATCGTACCAGATGACGATGATTCATACATACCATTTTTACAACCACATGCAGTATCGGATATCACGGTGCATGCATCTATGACAGTTTCAGTTTGTTCATTACATGACGAGCATGCTTGACACCCTATTCCAGAGGGGAAGGACGACGTTCTGTAGTTGACGCCCTTTTCGCATACATCGTTGATAGGATTACCGTCAGGGGATGAATCCTTCTTTTTACTAAACACGAACCATATAATGAATGATAACAGTAATAATATAACTGAGAATCCGATTATTTCTAATGATTTCTTGTTCATTGTATTTTATATTATATACAAATATAATATAAATTTTAAGAGTTTATCACAGACGTTATATTATCATTGTAATATGTGATACTGGGTATAACATCAATCAATAAAATGTCAATAAAACACACCAGTTCTCCCCAAACAGATGAATCACTCCAACCATGTAAGTACATACCATTAGTTCTCTTTACCATATCTATATAATCAAAAAAATGTTTATGTTGTCGCATTAAAGATACATTAAATCCACATATGTTGATAATGGGGGTATGTGTTATGGGTGACGGTACATAAGCTTCATCTCTAGTGTCTATAAAACTCTTCGTGAAATCACGAAGATTATCGTCTTCAGACCGTATATCACCCCATGCGGGGAAAACAAAAGCCATATCATTCAATGAATCTATTATATCATTTAGAAAACATTTAGACGAATCTATAAAACAGTATTCATCTATTCTAATAACTCGGTCGTATTGTTTCACGTGATCCCAAAGACCATAAACCCAAAACATACCTGAATCCGACGATTTAAATTCCGACGATACGTCAATGAAAATAAGCGACAACCATGTATGCTGGGATATAATAAGTTTATGTTCGTCTAATACAGGACCCGAATGATAGACAATGAATTCTACATCATATAGATAAGGGTTATGATTTACGGATATTTGTTCGGTTCTTCTTAATAAGTTAGAATAATCTTCTATGTTTGTGTATCCAGGGGTCAAACAAACTACAGCTGTTTTCATATGTATTGTTATTATATAATAACAATAACTACTTTATATATCATTACTTACTACTTACTTCAAATCACATGTATCACCATCACAATATTTACTACCAGCGGGTACCATATTTTTAACAGAACTGAAATCGAAAACCTTGATATCCGCCACTCGTTTGTCATATTCATCCTTCGTTACTGGTTCGTAAGGAGCCTGGGCATACCCATGACCAGAATGAGGCAGCATACTAACCGACTTTAGAACTGGGATGAACATAGCTAGTAGTTTCTCTACATCAGCAGCATCTTTCTCTTTATCAAAATACACCGTTGCCGACACCATATTATCTGACCAACAACGTTGTAACATGGCAACCAAACTAAACTGTTCCCATGGACTTACAAGGTCACATGGTCTCACATCCCCGTGATCGATCGTGAATTCAAATACCAATGTATTATCGGAATAAGTATCTGGTTCATTCGGAACACCCGCCTTTCGCAATACTTCAACTAACGGACTGTCATTCCCTATACGAACACGTCTAATGGCATACCTACTAACCGGATAATGAACACCAGGTGTTGCCCCCGCTAGAAGAGAAATGGATCCAGATGGTTTGACGGTTGTAACACGGATAGATGCTGGAACACCGGCATCTTTAGCAAGTCTAGTATTCTCATTTTTAACGATATCGTATCCGTTTCTTAGAATACGAGTCATTCGCGTGTAGTTCATCGCACCCCAACCAATGGGTACCGAATCCGAAACCCATTGAGCGATACCGGAAATAGATACACCGATACGTCGGTTCTTCGCAATGACAGCATTTGTCTCAGGTCGATGAGTAGGGAGTAACGACACACTAGTGGAATAGAATGTCGAATATTTCAACGCGGTATTAAACCGATCTAGATCAGCACACCGATTAGGGAATACCTCCGACAGGTTGCATAACTCGAAATTCTCAAGGCAAATCTCGCCGCATGGATTACATAACGATGCTTCGTCATCCATGCATTTACCAAATCGACCGTACTTTTGCATATTATACAAATTCACCATACCGGGTTCGCCATTATCAACGATACGTTTAGCCATGTCGGGAATATACGAAAAGTCCTCGAACTCGTCGTTCGCCGTGAGAGTCACTGAATTATTTGACATCCACCCGATATCCATTCTCTCCGGGTTCTTCGTATAATTCTTGAGATCAATAAAATCTGGATCGTTCACGTCACCAAGTGCAATCTCCGCAGAACGCCTAACATTCCCGGCGACGACACAGGCGCCGATAGCATTGAAAATATCAGCAACCAACCGGGTATGCGAGTATTTCTTGGTAACCTCCTCGGTTTCCTCAGTCGCAGGCACTACGAGTTCACCAGCACAGAACGCGTCTAGAAATCCTTCTATACGCTTATGCATTTTAGCAAGGGGTTCTGATCCGCTCGAGGTTCCACCAAACCCTTTAATCGGCTGTCCTTTATCTCTGATCACCGAATAATCAAAATCAGGGAATTTATTGCTACCGTATTTAGGGCTGTCGATATACGCACACATCAATCGGATGAGACTCTCGACCCAACCCTCTCTAGAATCAGGAATGACAAACACATCGCTATTAACTTTATCCGGTGCCGTAGCTTCCCCTCGCCAATTAGTAGAGAACCCAACACCTACCCCATTCATCAAGCCGTCCATGGTCCATTCAGCTGAATGGACCAAGTCATTAGCGGTATCTGTAGCAGAACAATTATTCAACGCCATACTACCCCGTTCATAAACAAAATCGGTACCCATCATCCACAAACCCCTACCAGGGGGTAACCATTCCATTTTGAACATAGAGTCGGCCATGTCAAACGCGAAATCCTGCCAGTCATCGTCGCACCATCGCAAACAGTTTCTGTAATAATGTTCTTTCCTGATAGATATAGAACCTTGCACCACCCTGGTTACCACGTCCGCCCACGTCTCGTCGTTTCTCGAATACGTCCGTCTGAACACCATTTCCCCCAGACCATTAAACCCGAATTTAGGGGTGCTATTTATAAGATGGTTAATCGTTGTTTCTCTTAGTGTAAATCTATGGGTAAAAGGACTAATATTTGAATTGATAGGATAAAGCATTTTATATTTATACTCAATTGTTCATTCCTCATTTCAATTTTAAATGATGATATCGATAAATAGAACCCGTTTGATAATTTTACCATATAAAAAGATAGGTATATATGAAAAATGACGGAAGAAGAAGAAGTATGTTCTATTTGTTTAGATACTATCAAAATAGAGGAGGCTAATTCTTACAAGTTGGTGGAATGTTCACATTGTTTTCACAATGATTGTATAATACAGTGGTTCAGAAACGGGCATGCAAATTGCCCGTATTGCGGCAATACAGGGGGTTACCGACAAACACATGGATGTGGATATAAACAATCAGATAAAGATTATAGATTAGTGAAACAAATGTTAAAGATTTTAAAAAAGAAAGATCCAGCTACAGCAGTGGTGATAGAAAGTATGATATCTAAAGTAACACGTATGGAAGATAGATGTAAAATTATACAGCGTGACATTAAAGATCTATCCACTCAAGAAGGGTTGTTTAAAGATCTAGAAAATAAACAATCTCGTTTGAGAATTAGATATTGGAAGACCAAATCCAATATAATACAGACCAAAATAGCCGTTGCTAAATTGTACCCAGTCGTTCCAATGATATTAATTAAACATGTTTCGATAAGTCGGTGATTTTTTTATTATTTATCCATTAAGATAAATAATGTTAATTCTTGTAACCAGTTTAATTTTAGTTTCTATAATAATTCTTTTATACATGAATCATAAACAGATACTTAGTCGCAATGCATTTACTTATATGACTCAGATATACAAACATAATACATATAATAAAATACAAAGTCTAGAGAATTATCTCAACATCAAACCACGAGACGCACCCAAGGATATTTATAGAACGTGGTGTTCAGAATCACCAAAGGAAGATTGTGGTGGAAGAAAAGGGTCTGATGTATCGGTCAGTATAACTCATAAGAGCTGTCCTGATTATACCCATTATATATATAATGACGACGATATAGATGATTTTTTCATTGAATTTTTCGGGGAAACAGATCCCGTCACATTAGCATATAAGTTAATAAATCCGGTTTACAAAGCAGCCAAAGCCGATTTTTTCAGATATGTATTGATTTACGTAAAAGGAGGTATTTATCTTGATATGAAAAGTTGTATTACATCTAAAATACCTAAAATACCACCCGATAAAGAAATATGGGTCTCTCGATGGAAAGATGTTTTTATGTTAAGTTTGATTGGGATTAGCACTAAACCAGCCACTCATATATTCAACAACGGGGAATTACAGCAGTGGTATTTATATGCTAAACAAGGGTGTCGTGCATTAAAAGAAGTGATTGAACAACTTATATTTAATATCATGAGTATACACAACGACGCTACATCGATAGATAATTGTAAATATTTATATAGTCCTGGCTTTATTGATACCATAACACCTGTACGGATTAGTACAGACTATACTAAATCCAAGATAGAAGTACTGACCGTTACAGGTCCTTATATGTTCACAAAAGCGATAGAAGAATCATCTGAGCCCGGTTTAATCCACGAAGATGATTCGATAAATAATTATATAAAATATCAATGTACCGCAGGGGATATATCCAGTAAGAGTAAACACTATTCACAGATAACGGAACCTCTAATATTATAGATTATCTATTAAAGTAACTATGTATATCAGTGTGATCATCCTTGTGAATGTTTGTTTTTAATTTACTTAATATATGATACAACCCGTGATTAATTCTGTTAAGGTAAGCGCATTTACCAGGTAAATTCCAATGAACCATCATGACCTCATCTTTCTTAGTAACTGTGTCAAGCCATTGATCAGTGAATTCGAAATCGTCATCTAAAAATGGTTGAAATTGTAATTTGAAAAACTCATAGGCGTATTTATCATATTCCTGGTTGTCGTGCACCGGGATAATATCCAGTGCTCGTAATGCCTTAATAACGCTAGATTCATCAGATACACAAAGACCTGTATACAAGGCACTTAAATGGTCACACGTGTCGTTGTCCATATACACGATTGACCCAAAATCAACAACACATAGTTTATTCCTATCTTTTATTATAAAATTACCATAATGTATATCACAATAAAACAAACCGTGTTTAAACAATGATACTAAAATAAATTTGATGAGAAGTTTACCGATTACATCTCTTTCTTCTTGTGTTGAGTTCCCAATAAAGTCAAATAGACTAATTGCTTCCATGTACTCTGACGTAACCATAACATCGTTTGATAATGAATCTATAACGTTGGGTATTAAAATATCACCGTCGTCTACCCATAATTTATATAACATTTTTTGCTGCGATGTCTCTCTCACGTAATCAAGTTCCTCGTAGAGCTTGTTGATGACAATACTCTGTGAATCGTCCGTGAAAAAATTAAATAGATAATCAGAAATAAGTCTCAAAATCCTTATGTCTAGATCGAATTGTTCTTTGATACCATAGTACCGCACTTTTATAACAACCGCTTTGTCACCCTCTACCAGAGTTGCTCTGTATACTTGACCGATTGAACCAGATTTAAATATAGTATAATCTACATCTTTTAATATACTAAACAACCCATTTTCGTCTGCTGATACTAATCCCTTAAAAAATTCGGTTGTTTTCGTTGATGAGAAAGGTTTACAGTCGCTATAACATGTACCCTCTCCATCCTCCATGCACACAAGTTGGCTCACTTTAGATAAGATACCTCCGTAGTCTGAAAAGACAGAAGACAATGATTTAATTTTGTCAGCTCTACTGGATGCCGACCTATCCCTGGAAGTTTTCATGTATTGAGCTACCAATTTCATCAAAATAGTTGTAGACCTAGTCATTACATCGAAGTTTGATATACTCATATATATATTCTTTTATCTAATTGATTCATTTTTTAAAACGTTTTTAAAAAATCAAATATAAATAAAAAGAATCGTAATGACTAAATTTACCAACACTTATTTCGTACCCATCAAACCCACCCAGTATAATAGTTTACCAAAGTTAGTTCCTAGGAAACCAACTTACGAAGCGAAAGAACACAACCGAATCAACACACCTAAACCTTCATCGGATCATCAACCGGAACATCCACCGGAGTATAATCAACTCTGATATTAATGTCCCTCACTCCTTCGGAAACCATTTTCAAAATAACACTCACTACCTTGTTCTCTGGAACCGTGATACATTCCTGGTCAGACAGATTCATGTCATCGAAAGAACGCTTCAAACTATGACTGATATCATCAACATCATCCGACCAATTGTCTTTTCGTGTATCCATTCGATCGGGTGCCATCGGGGTAGGTAAACGAATTGGTCGATCGTTAGGGGTACTAAAATCGGTAGGAAAAATCGTAGCTTTCGTGTCTCTAATACGTTCTCTAAACTGTTTGGTCTCTTCGCCTGGGTGTTTGAAACAACAAGGGTTCATGGTTGTCATATTTATGTATCCACCATCATCACCCTGTTTGATCTTATAACACCCTGCCCCATACGTACAATCGACAATATTTAGATCATCCACACCATGAGCGTAATTACACCCAGCCCCGAAAGTACAACCGTTATTCGTACCCCACCTGTTACATAGCCTGGTTTTCCTGCATTTTCTACTGTCCGTATCAACACATAGTGACGGTGTCTGTTTAATATACCGATTCATATTCTTGGCTGCCACATGTCGCGTTAGGGTCGGAATTACCGACGCTGAAAGAACCATCGGTGTATCATTTCCCAACATGGGGAACTCCGACAATGTATTATTATAATTATAACTAGTCATTATTACTACCATTATCATATAATATATTCTGAAAAATCGATTTTATATGACTAAGTGATACGTCTAGATAGGTTACCATAATGGTAAACTATCTTACTTTGAATTAAAAAACTGTTTTAAATATATTAATTATATTACGAGAAGTAGATGCGTTAATAAATTTTAGGATTTTTTTATCATCCGTGACTTTTGACTGTTGTATCGCGATAGTACGTCTGGTTGATTTAAAAGGGGATTCAGATATGTTCTTCTCCATTAGATATAAGATCACCGCGACGGGTAATAAAAACCCTAATAGTATAACCCATGTTTTCATTTATTATGGGGTAGATATTTTTTATAATCAGTTTTATCCATATATAAAAAACACGACTTATATATATAAATAAACCAATATGGACGAACATACCAATATTGAATTCGATAATCAGGATAATGTATGGTATTTTGATTGTATTTGGTGTAACAATAAAATAGCTGTTGAGGATTCGGAAGTCAGATGCACCATTTTTAGACACGCTGTGTTTAAAAAAAACATGGAGTTTGTACCTCCACACGCGTCAAAAAATCAATGCGAACAATGGCTTAATGACGAATCTGTGTGGGGATGCGCAAAACCGTTTATATTCAATAGGAATACCGTAAAGAAATGTGATTATATATAGATTAATTTTATAATCTGAAAAATAAATAACGGGTGTATATAAAGATGGAAGATTTGTTGAAACACCACACGACACTTATATTAATCGCAATATTTTTATCGGTTGTGACAATTACATTAGATATTGTGCTATTAACCAAACAAATAGATGACTTAAAAGCGAAAAAAAAGAAATAGTATTTTTTAAAGAAGTTAAACTTTAAAAAAAAAATAGTCGTTCAGGAACCCGCATATCATTCGTCATCTTCCTCCTCCTCGTCGTCGTATTCAACAACCTCATCACTGGTTAAACCAGTCATCTTATTGTATGTATATTCAGTGGCTTTTCTAGTACGTTTACCTACGTTTATTAATTGTTCTAACTTATCAGCACTATAGTCATTTGCGTAGAACTTGTTAATGGTCGACGGAGTGAGTCCACCTGTTACATTTTTAGTGTCAAATGAGATATACATTGCGTTACCCAATCTCCAAGCAGAAGATCCGAATTTACTAATCGAATTGTGGGGTTGTTCACCCTGCCACATTATTTCACTCGTCGTTTTGGTTGCGTCATTGAACGTGCTAAACATTGATGTAAAACTATATAATGCTACCCCCTCGTGACCGAGGTAATATCTAGCGAATGCCAATTGCCCTATAAAAGCAAGTAAAGTAACCACATATGTAAGTAGCGCGCTGAAAACACCGGTTTTTGCATTGTTACCCAATAGCGATAAAACTATAGCCCATCCACATACGAACGACATCTTATAAAGAATAAATGTATGGGATTTGTTTGGTCTATGTCCGAATAGAACCAATGAAACGAATATAATAATAATCATAAATATTGGGTTATTGAAATCTACTTTTTCAAGCCAGTTGTGGATGAGTATATTGAATTCTTCAAAATTATCACCAAGTGAACGGAAAAAAGGCGTTAACGTATTCTCAAGCGGTATAGAGTCGAGTACTCGATGAGCAAAGTTCTCATGGGTTGATGTGTCCAACAATACATCAGCCCCGATTGCGTCAAGAAACGAGTTTACCCAAGGAGCTCCGTGTTCGTACACAACCCCCAATGCATTGTTTGTATGCTTAATCAATTCACCGGTATGAACTGTCCCGAATTTCTTGTGACCCATACTTAACGACGAGACAAGAAATGAAAGTATCTGTACTGTCTTTTCCTCAGATAAGAAAGTTGGTCTGTTCCTAGCCAGTTTAGTGGCTACTTTAGTCATTAGATTATTAGTCACGCTTTTTATTTTGTACCCTCCTGTAACAGCTTCATATTGGGCGCTGATACCCTCCGTATCATCAAAGAACAGTTTCATGCCATGTCTAATTTCAAGAACCTTTGATGCGGTGTTCATAGCCGTAGTCGTCAATCCTAAAAACTTGTGTCCTATGGTTTGGTTATTCTGCATGTGCATGTCAAGCTCTCGTTTTTGCATGTCAAGCTCGCGATCTCCCGTGAGCGCAAGCTCGTTTGACCGAGGACTGAATTCCTGTATGAATGCACCTTCCCATTCCTTTTGTTTATCATTGATTATATCTGTCTGTTCATGTCTGTCCTTGTCATTTGCCAAAGCAGATGCACATTTTAATCTCTGTTTGAAATAATATACAATCATATTATTATACAACAACTCGTTATTTCCCATATCAAGAAAATATGTTTTGTAGGCATCTGTCTGACACTGCCTGTAAAAGTTGTTAAGGTTATTAAATTCCAATATATCCATATACGACGGAGAAAATTCTCCTTCGAAATACCCTCCTTCTTCCGACGGCCCTGCTATAGGTACAATGTGAGGTTTAGTTCTGTTTTTTTGGTATGAGCTATCACCTTCGAAATACCCTCCTTCTTCCGACGGCCCTGCTATAGGTACAATGCGAGGTTTACGTATTTTGTCTTCGCTATTACGAATAAATAACTTATCGTGCAAGACCTGTTGATTTTGTTTTGAGCTACCACTAGGGTCTTTGAGGAACCCGTACTTTTGCAACTCATTACCCATATCTTCGTAATCTACGAGACTGCATTCTTCTATTCCTTCTGCTGATACCTCCTGGCATTGCATACTGTTATCGTTTATGTAATTATAAACATCGTCTGGGTCGAACCCCCCTCCATGTAAAACTATCGCATCATGTAAATGCATATCCCGTGTTTTACGTAAATTTTTCAACGAAAATCCATCTTCGTATTGCAATGGACGCGTTGGATTTCTAAGTTGGGTGGATGGATTCGGGGGTGGTCTAGGTTTAGGCTGAACGGGTATCTTTTCACGTTTCATCTTTTTTCGCGATAAAATACTCGGAAACGGGTTCTTTCTCTTCTTCTGCGATATGGGTACCTTAAACCGTTTCTGGATACCGTCGGCTTGTTCTATTGTATCGGAAATATAATCATCTCTCGTTCTTTTAGACATATTTATTTATAATAAATAAATAAATAAAGATTTTATATAAATTTCAACGATGGGTTCTTTAGATTTTTGATAGACTTTAGTAATTTCGATCGATGTTTACACCGTAAATTATATTGATTAAGAACAAAGTCGTTTACGTCTTTAAACGCAACCGATAACACCTGATCCAATGGATTCGCAAGCGCTTTAATATAATACATATAGTCAATGGTTATAATGTACCTATGGTTATTCACGTAATCCACATCCTCTATCTTTTCATACTGCTTTGCGGTATGATGATCTGGATCCGTAACTACGTACTCCAAACGGGTACCTGTATCCACACGGGTACCCCTGGTCCTCATTCTTTCGGCTAATTGTACTTGCGCTGGTAGACATGACATATAATAATCCTTTTCATTGTCAACATTCTTCTTACGCATATCCTCAATATATTTATCTGATTGTTTATCAGCCGGTAACAGAGGAACCGTGTAATCACCCACTTTTGCCTTACCTGTTTTAGCACCTTGTTCGTCATACTCCGGTACCGGGCATAAATCACCACAATCCCCGACTGATTTAGTAATCACGAAATCATGCAATGGTTTCAACCCACTGCACGTTTTATTAATTTCATCACATACGTAATCCAGAATACTCGCTTTGTCACAATCATCAGCGATCATTGAAATAACCCGTTCGTAAACGTCCCTCACTAGTTTAGAGTTATCTCGTCTAGCAAGCAGGACTCCCTTGGTTCCAATTTTACTATCTACTAAACCATCCCTTAAACATTTCCTATACATGTACCGTTTTTTAGTCAAAATAAAGAAGAACTCATATATTTCATACTCGAATTCTAGTTCGATTGGGGGAGGGAATAGTTTTGTCAGTTCCGCGGCCACGTGAATAGCGTAATCCCATGTTTCCGCTGCCGTGGTGAGATGAGGGAAATGAATATAATTAGAGTCGGTATCCCCGTACACCAATTCTCCATTGAATCGCTCAGGTATAACAGCCGCCACTTTCTCAATATTCACACGACCCATATAGGTGGTGCACATAGCCCCCGGCATGAACGGGAGATACCCGCGTCGCACACCCATTGCACCGTACATACTGTTACATGATACTTTAAAAGCCAGCTGTCTCTTATCTAGAACGTCCAGTAACGTATTTAGCTCTTTGGTACGAACCGGGTCATCTTTACATGTTTCCAACTCATCATAACACTTCTTCATGTCCACTTTTCTAGTATGTTTCCTTGCATTGAGTAAATTCTGCAACACCGTGGGTATAACCCCCCTCGGTTCTTTAAGGAATCTATATTTTCGTGCCATACACATTGGATATTTCGGTTTACTTTTGTTTAGATCCGAACGTTCTGTTAGGTACGGTTTCAACAATTCCGTTTGTCGGACAATCTCTTTCGCGATATTCTCCTTTGCTTTCAAACCTTTACTTTTATTCCTTTTCTCACGTAACTTACTTATCACATCTTGTTCTTTCGTGATATAGGTTGTTAATTTATCTTTACGGATTACCTTCGGATCATGCACACAACCAATACAGTCCTGCCACTCCATAACATTGCATTTCTCATCTGGTATATTAGGGTCAGTTACGAATGTATGGTAATCTATATTGTATGCTATGATAGTTGTCGGGTACAGACTAGCGAAATCGAAAGGTACTACTTTTTCATACCGACCTGGTACGGGCGGGAAAACATGCGCGCCTACGTATCGTTCGTCGTCTGTTACCACATAACCGTCCTTATCAACGACTATATTGTTTGATATACAGAATTTATAAACCTGTGAGAAAACTCGTATTTGCTGTCCTTGTGTATAAAGTGAAATAATAGGAACTTGGCATGTACTCGCCATCTCCGTAAGACCAGTCCATATTTTCAGTTTATCCATTAATCTTACAACCAGGACGCTATCTTGAACGCAATATTTTCCACATATGGCCATTGCCTTTCTCGCATCCGGTCCATATGACCCATTTACATCAGCTACAATACCTATCCTATAACACTTAAAAATACCCTGTACGCTCAATGGATCTTTGCTTTCTCCTATAAAATATTCAGACACCGTTTTCAGTTTGTAATTATTCATCTTATAATCTCGCTTGACCAACGGTAATAAATCGACGTACAACCTACCCTCCGCGTCAAGAAACTGGAATTCTTGGTTTTTATACGCGGACGAAGACCATTTGATGGTTTTCTCAACGGCGTGATTGAACTTATGAAATCCGTGTTTATCAAATTCCGAGAAGCACATATTCAGTTTAGATCGGTCAATCATATAAGGGATGTCGAAGCCTAGAATATTATAACCCGAAATAACATTCGGGTTTTGTTCTCTGACGAAAGTAGAAAAACCTTCGAGTAACGACGCCTCTGTATTAAACCTTATTATTGTAATATGATCACCTGTTATATGTTGGTCAGGATCTCCTAATGTCAATAGGTACGAGTTATAATCCGACATGTCGTCACCCTCCCTTGAAAGAACACATGAGATCTGGAATATTTTATCACCTGGTTCGGCTGCGTTCGGAAAACGGGCCGGGTTCTCCGAATTAACTTCGATATCGAAACCCATGATCAAGGGTTTAGGAGGGGTGTTATTATCGTGTTTACATAGGTTTTTCCACCTAACGGTATATTCATGTTGACAGAGCGTTACCTTATCATCTTCCTCCTGGGGAGTCCCTTTGAATTTTAACCATCCAGCGGTTGACAAATCACGACAACATGTCAGTTGTAACACGGGTGACGCATCTATTTCGTGTACTTTCATATTAAGAATTCCACATCCGATGACGTGAATAGACCGTTTTAATTTGTAACTAAAACTTTTAGAGTCAATCATGTTAGAGAACGAACAAAACAGAAACGGGAATACTTTATATTCTCCCTTATCGTTCAAAGCCGCCCCATATAATTTCTTCTTATGCATTAATGTTTTTTGTAGGGGTTTCTTATTACCTGTTATTTCATCTATTTTATTACCTAGTAATTGTGCCTTTGACGGAGTCCACATTATATCGTTTGGCAATTCGACGTATACGTATGGGGTAAAGTCATCTATACGCAGGCATACATTCTCATTTTGTTTATTCAACCCATATACTCTTATAGAGGTAAATTCTTTCTCTTTCTCATCCAAAAACCAATGGTATGGAAACATGTAATCAGTGTCTGGCATTATACAAAAAACACGGTAGTTTAATAGATATTTCGTTTTTATTATACCACTAAGTATAAATGACGACTAATATTAAAAAAACCAGCAAAAAAGGTAAAATATTAACGAAGAACATTAAACAATGCGAACAACATTCTATATTAAATACCAAAACGAATAGGTGTGTCTCTAAAAAGGGTCCAGTCGGACAAGCGATACAGGCACTATCTAAGATCCCGGTAACTGTCCCGGTCGAACCTCTTAAACACGTCAAATTAATGCTTAATGAATGTGAAAACAATGCTAAATGGGTTAAAAAAAAAAAATTAGCAGAAGGAAGCGTGGGAGCTGTATACATAACATGTCCCGCGAATAAGTATTTAAAAGCAGACTGTGAGTACGTTATGAAAATACAAAAGTACAATGATGAATTCGTACAAGAATTGAAAGCGCTACGTATCTTGAACAATACGTGGATTCACGCCCCCAAGATATACGCCATATGGAAATGTAAGAAACATACCTATATCATACAGGAAAAAGTAGTAAAGAATACATATAGTGATAAATATACGTATAATGCACTGAAACCTATATTAAAGCAGTTACATAATAGGGGTATAGTATACCCAGACATACATGCTGATAATGTTATGATGAGGAAGTCAGATGGTCGTATTATACTTATTGATTACGGTTGGGCTGTGTATTTTAAAACTAAGAATAGTGTGGTTAGACGCAAGGATGTTAAAAATTACTTGACGGGTACTTTAGATAGAGGTGTTACCATGAACGATTTCATTGCATGGGAAAATATGAACATCGCTTACGAATACGGGACTGATGCACAGGTATTGGCTACTCAAGGTAAATTAGACTATGTGGTTAATCATTAACATACCATTCTATGGGGTATTATATTAAACTTACTTAAAAAAATATATTCATAATATAAACTATATTATGAGCAATTTACAGTTCAGACTAGGCGAAAAATGTAATATAACACAGGAAATAAAATCAATGACCGGTTACACGGACTCCGATACTAAACGGATAATGAATTTTAAATCAACCGGATCGTCAGATGACAAATTCGTCACAACTCAGATAGAAAAGATGACAAAGGCGATAGACGACCGAACAATACGAATACGTGAATTAGAAGAGCGACTGGTATTACTAGAGAACGGAGATTTAGACGATGAATTATCAAATATTAGAAAAACTAATACCGTTAAAATACAAAAACAGAACAAGCAAACAATGGACGAAAAGATGGTACTGAAAGAAAAGGATGAACACAACAAAGTTCGATCTAAAACATTTTATGATACTCAACGACAGGGTGATAAATTAAGTAAAAGCTGGTACTATAAATCAGCAGAACGACATTTTTTCAAGTCGTGTGATTCGCTACCCCCGTACCTAAGCAAGGAACTATCTAGATTGCCATGTAATGAAGGGGTCGTTTGGAGAAATGTCTATTTCTTCGGAAAAAGACCCCGTACGTCGAATACATTTCGTATGGTAGAAAACCAGAAAGGGTACAAGATAATAATCACGTGGGATAAATACAACATGAAGAAAGTAAAGAAACAGAACAGGGGTAACAAGGTCGAAATACTGGAACAGTCGAAAAGAATTATTAAATCGTGATCTCATTTAGCGCGACCTTATATTTATCCCCTAATTTAACGAATAAATGAATCCATTTCCATATAATTTGTTTATCTTCATCATCTAACACACCCGAGACCCACAGCCTGCCGAACTTATCCTTTTTGTTTTTGTTTAAAAACGATAATGGGTTTTCATCTATGAAGTATCTTTCGTCCTCTTTTGAGATTAATACCCTTAGTTTTTTATTATCCTCGTCGATATATAACATGAATTTCTCGACCACATCCTTAGCTGGTATATTATTGTTTATAAACAATTTGAATATATGTATATCACCCTCGTTAGGAAATTGTTCGATGATTCCATCTAAAAATGAATTTAGGTTTACTATAAATAGTTTCAATATGTCAGTATATGTAAAGGGCATAATTATTATATATCTAGTGGTAAATCTTTAAATTACCGAATACACCCAATGCATCTAAACATACCATCTTTGAACTGGACCGCATTTATCTGCGTATCTAGTTTAGATTGTAAACATATAGTCGAGTTATCTTTTATGAACGTATTCGTTCTTTCCGAGAAAACGAATCCTAGTGATTCGAGGTTATCACTGAAAGGTATAAATATTTTATGTTCTATATCAGCAACAAACAAAAAAATACCCTCATTATATATCGCGTGAACAACCGCATTATCAAACATATCCCCTATCTCTGGTTTGTAAACATCCACTGTGTATTCCACTCGATAGAAAATATCAGAGGTTGTGTTGTTTATAAATGAATCCAAAATAGAAATCTCATCATATACACGTAAAATACAACCAGTATCAGAAGTAGATGAATGTAAATACTTTTTTTTTATAATATTTAGTAATGAATATTTGATATTAACACCTAGCATTTCAGGTAATATTTTAACATCTTTTACCATTATCTTTGTTTCGATTCTGTTCATGTATAAGTTCTGATATATTCATGTATATTAGAACCAATTCTCGTTTTTATAACTTTGTTAATAAAGTAAATAATATCTCATTGTTTAGTATCTTCGACGCTATTATATTTATTTTCCCAACCGTTGTGGTTTGGTGCATCGGTTTTATAGTGTTCTTATTTATAAACAAGAACACGGAGACAGGTTCTTGTTGATCCTTTAAAATATTATCTCTCCATTCAATTGCCATTGTTTTAGTTTTCTCAATAGATAACCCAGTTGTCAACGCCAAGAAAACGTCAGTTGTACCCAATAGTTTATTCGAGAAATAATAAGGAACATTGCTCGCTTCTTTTATTTCCGTGGTTACATTCTCATTATATACCGATCGCGTGAACTCAATAAATCTAGTTCCCTTGTACATGCTAAACGAATCGGATGTCTTGTAATTATCAATATTATCATAGTAGTTTAGCATACCGGGGGTGTTCTTATAAAGATTAATTATATCAGGATTCCTTTGGATTCTAAATTTCAGATAATATTTAAGTCTTTCGAGCATCACAGGGGAATTCACTATAAGTTTCTTATTCACCATCACCCCGTTATTATCCTCTGAAAACTGCATGGAAGGCATTCGATAGTTATAACCGTTTATCATATGAACATGATCTTTAAAAAAATTATTTATATCACCAGCATGTGACTCCGAATTCTTCGAATACAACCATATGATATATTCCTGTACGCAATTAGATATACGTTTACCTATCTTGTAATCATGTAACCGTGAGCCACCAGATGTGACAACCCGTAAGCCATCTTCGTTAGTCGACAGCGATGTATCAGTATCCGACGAACCCTTATCATCATCATCTACCCGTGTTTTGAAATAAACACCTGATTGTTGGAATGTCAACAATAGCTCCGTTATACCATCGTTTATATAACTCGTAACATGAGTATTAGTATCGTGTATAAACTCGTCAAGTACATTGGGATCATTCTTATACAATAACATTTGATCACCGGATGGCACCACCTTACAATCTTTAAACACAGGTAAAGGGGATGTATAAAATATTAATTGTTCACCCGTATTGTCTTTTTTCAATCCCACTAATCTAACTTTTCCATAAGAATCAAATGACTGGATTATAGCTTTCCAGTTAATCGGTAATAAAAAATCAATATAAGTAGGTATACTAACATCCAAGTTATGGATTGATGTTTTAGACATGAACAACTCAAATATATAATCAATAAGTTCAGGGGGATATGTAATCGAATGAACGCGTTTATCTGTTTTCAATATAATCTGTTCACATAACAATTCACCCGTTTGACCAACCTTATTTTCATATAATAATATAACTGGTTTATTCCTGTTTTTTAGTCGATAATACCCTTTTTTAAATCTAGGAATAACCAGTCCATTTTCATCGAATACGAATACGGTACAATCATAAATCTCCTCTAATAAATGAGTGTAATATCTAGGGTCTAGGTATACATCCGGGTCAGATATATCGTCTTTTATCCACACCTCGTCTTTATCGTATAATTCTTGGGATGCTAAATACCAGTTATCTGATAAAGAACGCGTGGTTGGGTCTGGAAATCTACGGATCCTTATACTTTTATTAGCGTCAAATATACCATGTAATAAGGATTTAGAAGTTGTATCAGAGGCGTACCGCTCGAAGATCTGATCTTTGTTTAATTTAAACCTAGCAAATATTTCGTTAATGGCAGGGGGTAAGATTCCATATTCAGTCTTATACAATTTCTTTCCATATTTTTTTGATTTCTGTTGCTGTTTCTGTTTAGGCTCTATTTTCTCTATTTCGGTATCATCGTAATATGATTTAAACACGGTTCCTCCTCGCTTAGTCTGTTGATTTGTCCGGTAACAACATGGTATATGGGGTGGACGACTTGTCAAACCGGGCCATATACTTTGTTTACCAGTGGCCGTGTTCTTCTTACCATTACACGAATACCATAAAGCATCAGGATCGTTTTTAGGAAATCTAAATATTTTACTTTCATCCCCATCGGTATCCCTTAATGCTTCATCCTTCGTGGTGAAGAAATCAGGAATCGTTTGACATCTGGCCGCCTGCTTTTCAGTAGCAGCCTTGATTTTTTTAGAACTTTTTATTACTTGGTCAGTTATACTGGAAGTCCATGATTCGTTACCCAAATTAATCAAAAATGTATTAAACTTTTTAGATAATCCCATGTAAACAGCTCTTAATGCGATTACGTTCTCGTTATAGGATTTCATGATAGTAGCTATATAAACTTTGAAATCATCCACATATTCGAACTTGAAGTTGTTAGAGATCGTAGAAATAAGAATACGAACCACTAGTTCCTGTTCTATGATCTGAGGGGTTATCACAAACGTCATTCTCTTTAATTTCGTCGTGTTATCATCATCATAAATAATATTAGACTGGCTTTTCAATGTCTGATCGCGTTCATTCACAGATAGTAAATTGAATGCCTCATTATTCATGACCATATCTAAAAACAATACTACATTAATGGTTTGATTTGTGATATAAAATTCGCCATGGGGGTTGTATTTATCCAATAAATCACTTTCTTTCAACCCAACACATCGCTTGATAATACCATCTATATATTTGATGGTTTCTTTTGTAAGCCCTCGTTCTTTTATTTCACCATGTAACATAACCGAATTATTTTCGAATGATATGTCAATGTCATTGTATTTAGTTGATTCGGTAGGTTCACCCCTGCTTAATAATTTTAATCTAATCACTTTCTCGACTGACACCCAGTCACTGTCAACGTAAGTGGTTGTATTTTTATAAATTTTAGAAACATTATCGAACGATGCGAAAGGAATATCGGAGGATAACAATAAATTATCAAATAGTTCAGCTAATCCATATTTAGTGTTTAGAACACTCTTATATTTAAATTGGTCAGATATAA
>Ga0307986_10000282_pt1 | contig 37542 bp, 55 predicted proteins | sample EllFjometageno82_FD_203170 | JGI IMG/M metagenome (GOLD analysis project Ga0307986, IMG submission 203170) | Marine microbial communities from Ellis Fjord, Antarctic Ocean - #82 | ecosystem: Environmental > Aquatic > Marine > Unclassified | place: Southern Ocean | collected 2014-10-09 | reverse complement strand
CATTGTTTCCAAAGTGGAGTACCACAAGCGATTAATTTCTATTGGGATTATAGACAAATGACATTTTGGCAAAAGATTAAATTAATATTAAAATAAACAGAGTAAAGACCCACTCACTAATAAGGGCGTAGAATATGGAAGCATTTATAAACCAACAAAATTTAAAATTAACTTCAGAAATGAGTGGGTACACTATGACATATGCTCACCTCTGTAAGATGTTAGAAGATTACGCAAACAAAAGAGTTATTGAGGAGTTGGAATCAGCAGTCATTTTAATAAACCTATCTCGTGAGCTAACACCAACTGAAAGGATTGAAAGTATCTTATATGAAACTAAACTGAGAATTAAAGAACTAAAACAATAGATATGAATAAAAACATAGTTGTAATATGGCCGTAGAAAGAACATACAAAACAATTAAATGGATATTGAAAGACAATATTAAAAAGAATGTAAGAAGTCTATGGACTTGGAAAGATGATAACTTCACAATGATATATGAGAATTATTCAGGAGATGATAGAATATATACCTCAAGTCAATTATTAAAAATCTTAACAAAATGATGATATTTAAAATAACGCTTTGTGTAATAATATTTGTACTTGTTATGATTATCTTTATGAGTATTGTAGAGGGCAAGATAAGAGATAGACAGAATGAAAAGATTATATGGAGGATAGAACAGATGGATAAAAGAGATAGAGTAGTTACACGAACAGGAGGACTAGAAAACGATAGATTAAATGAAAGACAATAGAATTGAAGATTGGAAAGATGTAGTAGTTGATGATAAGGATAACAAGTGGGGAGTTAATCCTAAGATGAAACTAACCAAAGATGAGTTAGGTTTAAAGGACAATAGAGTTCCTAAATATTACAGAGGAAAGAATGGATATGAAGCAAGGAAGGTTTGTGATAACTTTGACTTGCCTTACCACCTTGCCACAGCCACTACCTACATCTTGAGAGCTTACCATAAGCACGATACACCTATTGACTGCATTACTAAGGCTATAGCTCATTTAGAGTTTGAGTTAGAAAAAATCCAAGAGGTTGTCTAGCCCTATCTATAGGGTTATGATAGAGTATGGATACCGTAAGAAAGGTTCGGCAATGCACTATAAGTTCAAAAGAATTGATACATTTGTCTTAACTGATAACATTGAGATGATTAAGAAGGATGTTACTTTGAACTCAAGAATCATTAGACAGTTAAAGTCAGGTAATAAAGAAATGGACATCATGTTCAAGAGCATCTATGTTGAAGGTCAATATGGAAATACTAATTATTAAATAAACAATATATGGAAATCATACTGTTTGTAGTTGTACTGTTCTATTGCATCTACCTCAACCTAAGACTAAGAGAAGCTCAGGAAGAAATCATTGAACTCGGATTAGATAATGCAGAGTTAGAAATCAAAATCTACAATAAGATGATGGAGATTCGTAGAGAAATTAAGCAATCAATTAAAAAAACTAAAGTTGAGAAATCAAGAAGAAGAAGTACAAAAAAGCGTAATCACTTACCTAAAGTTTAAGTACCCTAAAGTAATGTACTGTGCTTCTTTAGGAGGTATCAGGACATCATTTAAACAAGCTGTGAAGGCTAAGGCTACAGGTTATGTAAAAGGATTCCCTGATCTACAAATATGTTTCCCTATGGAGAGGGGGGTAGAGGGGGAGGGGGGTACCCTCAAAGGAGAAATGTATCATGGATTGTTTCTTGAAATAAAAAAGGATAAGAAATCCTACCCAACTAAAGAACAGAAAGAATGGATAGCATACCTTAACGAACAAGGGTATTGTGCTAGGGTTACTAAAGGATTAGATGAATCATTGGCAGTAATAGATGCCTACTTTGAGAAAACAATATGAGTGTAAATTTATACGACAGGAAGGATAGGAGAGGTGGTGGATATGCTAAGAGGAAGTTTACCTTAGAGGAGGCAGAGATTATTAGACTAGAGTATGCTAAAGGAGTTTACACTCAGCATCAGTTAGCTATTAAGTATAAGGTAAGTCAATCAATCATCAATAAGATACTTAGGCTAAAGACCTATCTAAAGTAATACTCATTAAGCTGATTAATATTTTTATTCAGTTCTTTTTATTTTTAAATTTTATTTTTTAAATTTATTTTTATTTTTATTTTTTGAAAAACATTTTCTTAAATTTTCCTGAAACTGCCAAATCCGTTGAAACTGCTGAAACTGCCTGAAACTGCTAGGGATGTTGCATAGGGCATAAAGAGCAATTTTTCCTTATTTAGAATCATTCTAAACTTAACATAATATATATTATGTTAAATTGTTTTTTATATCAAATTTTTTGAATTGACCAAACAAAAAAGCATTTATTTTTATTGTTAATAACTTTCTATTGAATTACTTTTTTAAATGGATTATTTTATTACACGCGGTCTATATATACATAAATTATCCTTATTTAGAATCATTATAAACTAGCATATTTGTAAACATTTATAAATTATTTGTATTGTATATCAAATTTATTTGTATCTTTGCAGTATGAAAACAACAAAACAAAACTATACAGAAATAAGAGTTAAGATAAATAACACTAATTTCTATAGCACATTAAATACTACTACAAATGTAGTTGAATATTGGAAGAGTGAATATACTACAAATGATTACTATAATACTTTCCAATATAAAAACTTGAAAGGGTTTAACAAGGCAATAAATAAATTAATTAAATAAATAAAAAAAAATGAAAAACTACACATTAAAACAAAAGCTAAAAGCAGAAAATATTATTAAATTAGAAATAAATAGCTTTGCTTATCCTGAAAATTACAAAGAGGTAATAGAAAATTTAAATAAATATAATTCAATAGCAGACCTTAAAATTAGCGAAGCATTCCAAATTTTAGAGTACACGGTGAACGATTCTAGCAATCTAAACGAAATTTTTAAAATTTTCGCCAATACTGAAGAAGAGATAGAACAAATCCAAACAGACCTAAAAAATTATATTAATACTAAAAAATCATAATTATGAATAAGAAAATCGAAAATAACAACACGCAAAAACTTTTTAATATTTGCGTTGATGTGTTCCCCTTCCTAAGTGAAGGAGAAAAAAACAAAAGAATTTTTAAAAGGTTGCAAATACTTGAGGTTATAACAGCTAATTCTAATTGGTGCAACCGAGCGTTAAAGGTTCACGCCTTAACAAAATCAAAGAATTTTTTAGCTAGTGAACGGTTCACAAATTTAAACCGATTCACTGAAACATTAAGCCATGACATAAAAGGGTTGAGCGTAAATGATACGCATTTTTTACCTAGAATATAAATTTAAAATACTAAAAATGAAAAAGAAAAGCAATAAGCCAAACGTAAGAATCAACCGAGCGGTTAAGGAGTTGACCCAAGAAGGGAACGCGTACAACATCGGAACCGTGATATTTGAAGAGATAATTAGAAAAGGAGTCGAGCAGATACAGGAAGAATTGAAAAATTTGGATGATAACAAGAATTATTTTATACATCCGAATATGTTTAAAAGAACAATCGAAATACTAGAATCTAACTTAATGCTAAAATAATGAATTTTGAAAACTACACAAGAGGCACGAGAGCCACCCACGGAACCGACCCAACAGAAGACACCACCGACGCAATTTTATGTACTCTATGCGCTGCAGACCTAACACCTGAAGAGATAGAAGAGAGTCAAGACGATGATAAACTCTGTAATAATTGTTTTTTCAGTTGCTGCGGGGCTGAGTTAGACCAAGACATACGTATTTGTCCAATCTGTAAAGAGCATAATTAAAAACTATTAATTTAAAATATTAAAAATGAAAACACCAATATACAAAGCCCCAAAAAATTTACTAAGTAAAGGCAGCACCAACGCGAAGACCTCAAAAAATAGTCTTGAGAGTTTTATTTTGTACCTAGCACCGCACACCCAAAACAGTAAAAAAATAAACATTTGCCCGAAAGCGTCCAAAGGCTGCGCGGCTGCGTGCTTATTTTCAGCCGGTAGAGGGAAGTTTTCGAATGTAAAAAATGCTAGGATAAATAAAACAGAGTACTACCTAGAAGACAAAGAAAAGTTTATTAATCAATTAAGCCAAGAAATCCAAAAAATAGCAATTAAATCTATCAGACAAAATAAAAAAATAGCTATCCGATTAAATGGAACTTCTGATCTTGATTTTATAGCCTTGATAAAAAAATATAACGGTTTGGATGTACTGAAAGACCAACAGTTTAAAAATTTAGTATTCTATGATTATACGGCAATTTTAGGAAAGATAAAAAAGTATATTAATACTTCCTACAAGTTGACCCTAAGCAGGAAAGAAGACAACGAAAGCGAAATATTAGAGGCGCTTAATTTAGGCGGTAATGTTGCGGCGGTATTCTCTAACGGGTTACCGACAAAATACAAAGGGTTTAAAGTTGTAGACGGCGATACATCAGACCTGATTATGCTATACAACAAGAATGTAATACTTGGTCTGAAGGCTAAAGGAGACGCCAAGAAAGATAAAAGCGGGTTTGTAATTGATAACTTTAACTTAAATTAAATGATAAATTTAACAGAACACCAAGCACGGCAGCACCTGAGCCAATACGGAACAATCAGACACGATATAAGCCGCTTAATATATGCAGCAAGGCAAACAGCAAAACAATATAAAGTTAAAGCGGTTGACATTTTCTTTTTTATGATAGAAAATAAGAAAGTAAACGGTTTGTTTTTGTTCGAATATGGGTTCACAAATAGACAAGGCAGACAAGTGAAAGAAGTATTTAGTGCATACTATGAGGATAATATAAGCCACTTTAGTACAGATGAAGAGGGAAATAATTGTATTATATGAATCAATTCGATAAAATACCCTTTAACGATTATACTATAACAATAATATTTTTGTTATTCTTATTAATAGGATGTTAAATTTCTTTATCCTTTTGCAATTTATTTTTAAATAGCTTAGTTATATAGCAGTTTTTTATGCCTTCTTACACGCAGAATCTACTAAAAAGATGTTAACAATTGTTATTTTAATCATTAATCTGAAGAATTAGAAAGAAAAACCGTATTTTTTGGAATATTTCAGGAGTTGAGGACGAAAAACGCGACTTTTGAGATTTGCGTATATTGAGCATCCACACACACAAACAAGAAATCTAAATCCAATTTCATAAAGATATATTATATTAGGTATTAGAACTTCCAAGTAATCTTGAATGGGATAAGTTGTATATAGACGTTACCAATCTTGAATTTAAACATAATATGTATTTTAAGTGTGAAGGTTATTAAATATGCTAGTTGCGATATGAGCAACAGTATATTCTAAGGAATACAAAGGTATAGTAAATTAAATTGATTATTCGGCAGTTTTTGGAAGTAAAAAAAAATTATAAAAAAATTTGGAATGGGAATTGAATAAGTATGGGGTAGAATAATCTATATGGAAAAGAATTAAAGGGTATCCTAAGGGTATGTTATACCATTAAAGATAAAGAGTAAGATAAAGACAAAGCTAAAGATATGAATAAAGCATAGTTAATAAAATTTCCTAAAGTTTCGTAGGATATATCAAATATTTTACTTTATTTGTGCAAATGAAAAAAATAAAAAAATAGAAATTATGCCTTGCGAAGAATGCGAAGAAGGAAAATACAAATGGGGAGAGATGGGCGAATGTCTATATGAAACTCTAGAAGATTGTCAATTAGCAAATCAAGAAACTGAAACAGAAGAAGAAGTAATCTCTGATGTAGCTGTTGACTTTACATTAAACTTTAGTAAAGAACAAATGGAAGAACTTCACGAAGATGGAGAGCTTGTTATGGAAGTAAAGATGGATGAGGAGGAAAATGGAGAAACAATTAACATATTATTTACATATAAAGTTGAGGAGGCTGAAGAAGTAGAGGAGGAATATGCAGGACTTACTGCATCTATGCTAGATGACGAACTTGATGATTATATAGATAAAGTTGTAGATTCAATTAAAGAGTTACATAAATAAAATACAATTATGAGTGAGGATGATAAAGAAGATGGATTTAAAAACAATTTAGATAAACTAAATCCTTATAAAGATACTACAGATAAGTTCTTTCCAAATGGTGGTAAAATAAACACAGAAGGAAGAAAGAAAGGAGAGAAGAATAATATAGTTACAACAAAGATTAGCAGAAATGCTTTGACTTGGGCATTAGAAGGACATTCAACAAAGATAAGATTAGCGTTAGATAAATTATTTGACCAAAACCCTGAGGCTTACATTAACGCAGTTTCAAAACTACTTAACTATACAGTTCCTAAATTATCGTCTGCTGAAATTACAGATAATACTACCAAAAAAGTTAAGATTGAACTTAATGATGATGTGAGCCTTGATGAATTAAGAGCGAAACTTGATGAACTTAACAACAATAACTGATAATCAGTTAAAATTTGCACTAGAAAAGAAGTTATGCGAACTGTCATTCTATGAGTTCTTCCAACAAGCGTGGCATATTGTGGAACCTTCTATTGAGCTATCTACTAATTGGCATCATAAATATTTATGTGATGTTCTTCAGGAAGAAGCCGAAAGGATAATAGCTAATAAACCTAAAACGAAAGATATTGTAATTAATATCCCATTTCGTTCTACAAAATCATTACTAGTTACCGTTATGTTTCCTGTATGGGCTTGGATTAAGAATCCTAAGTTCAGATTCATAACAGCATCCTATTCTGCAGAACTTTCAATAGAGCATTCAACTAGAAGTAGAGATATTATAAACTCAGAGTGGTTTAAAGCAAGATGGGGAGATTTATTCTACATTAAGAAAGACCAAAATCTAAAATCAAGATACGAGAATAATTTCTTAGGAGTTAGGAGAGCAACATCAGTAGGTGGTACCGTTACAGGGCAAGGAGGGGATTTCCTACTAGTGGATGACCCTGTCTCCCCACAACACGCTGCATCGGAAGTAGAAAGAGAGAACGCAAACGAATGGTACAGGACAACATTCTACTCTAGACTTAATAATCCGTTAACGGGAGTACGAATAATTATTATGCAAAGGATTCACGATGATGATTTAAGTGGATTCTTGCTATATGGAAGCCAAAGTAGATTAAAATACAAACATATTTGCATCCCTGCAGAGCTTTCAGAGGATGTTAAACCTAAAATGCTAGAATCTAACTACGATGAGAACGGATTGTTTTGGTCAGACAGGTTCAGCAAGGCTATTTTAGACGATTATAAGCAAGCTTTAGGAAGTTATGGATATGCAGGTCAACTTATGCAAACTCCTACCCCTCTAAACTCAGGAATGATAAAATCAGAGTGGCTAAACATAGATACTCACAGAATGGGAGAGGTTGGAGAGCAAACGACAGTTGATTTCGTTATTGACCCTGCATATACTGCAAATGAGAAAAATGACCCCTCTGCACTACTCGCATATACATATAAAAACAACAAATGGCAGATAATTGATTGCATTAACGTATACAAAGAGTTCCCTGATTTGATTAAATTCATTCAGCAATGGGTAGCAAAGAATGGATACACAAGCAGAAGTAGAATTTATGTAGAACCTAAAGCATCAGGTAAATCTATCGTGCAAACTCTTAAAAAGGAAACAGGACTTAATGTAAAAGAAGATAAACCACCATCTAAAGATAAGGTCGCAAGAGTACAAGATATTTCTGCCTCTTTAGAGTCAGGTAGAGTTAGTTTACTCAAAGGGAAATGGAACGAGGAATTTTTACAGCAGCTAGTGAGGTTTCCATCAGCAAAACACGATGATATGGTGGATTGTTTAGTGATGGCAGTCAATAATAATATGTGGAGTGGCTCAAAAGTAGTTTATTTTTCTTGATTTCCTGATTTTACTAGGTTGTTAAGAAAAAAAGTCATATAATTGCGAAGAAATAGGAATAAATTATGGATGTAAGTAGTCTAAATAGCAAGCACGAAGAAATGCTACACAAATATGTGAAGTTTGTGCAAGGAACAGTTTACTCAGCTACAGAAGGATATGATAGCAGTAAGTTCTTGGATTTCAATGAAGTAATATCAAACATCATAACATACACAAACTCTTTTGAGAATATGTTAGGCTCAACCAACAGAAGAACTGAATGGGCTTATATGACTCCTAATTTAATGCTTTATGCTACGATAGGATTCTTGTCAGGAGTGAAAAATGATGAAAACAGCGAGATTATTGATGAATTATCGGAAGATTTGTTTGAAACTACAGTGGATTTTGTAGGGGAAACAACAGATATTTTAGAGGATATTAAGATAAAAGAGGAAATGCAGAAGAAAATACTAACTATCAATAAAACACAGAATGAGCATAACAATTAGCCTGAAAAGTCAAAATGTAGAGCGAGATGTAGTTATTCCAATAGAATGGAAGGATATATCTGTTAAATATTGGGGAGAACTATCTACAATAATAAAGAAACACTACAAGGATGCTACTGATGGAATAGTAAGCGAGCAAGACAAAGCTCACGAACTACTAAAAGGTGGCTCAATTTCAGATTTAACAAGCAGTGTAGAACTGAACAACTCGCAAATACTAAGAATGAATGCGGATATATTCTCATACATAACAGGATTAACAAAGGAGGAAGTTGATTTGATTGATGTTAGCAAAATCACAGAGGTAATAGGATGTATTAATACGCTAACAAAAGAATACGAGCCAAAGGGATTGAGGTCATTTGATTTAGATGGGGAAACGTATAACTTTCCATCTGAGTTTTTCAGGAAAGAAACTTATGGGGATTTTATTGAATCTACTCAATTAGAGATGTATATTGCTGATATGGAGAACGGAAGGTATGATATACTCCCTGAACAGATGGCAATACTATGCAGGAGAGCAGATGAGGAGTATGATGAAGCGTTAATACCTGAAAAAGCAGATAAATTTAGAAAACTTACAATGGATGTCATTTGGGAGTTCAGTTTTTTTTTGACTCATCAAAGCGAAAAATTAACGAAACTTTCCCTTACATATTTGGAGAGCAAACAACAAGCACAGGAGCTGTGAACACGAAAGGACTATACAAAACCTACATCACACCATTTGGATGGCTTAACAGCCTCTATATGCTAGCTGAGAAGGCTGTATTTAATGTAGATGGTAAAAACGGAATAGATAGTGTGAAAGATACCAATCTTTATAATGTTATGACATACCTTAGTTGGATAACAGCAAGAAACACATACGAATCTAAGGTTCAAGAAAAAATTCACAATCCAAACAAAATAATGTAATATGGCAATAGTAAGACTAACAGATATAGTAGCAACAATGAAGGATAAATGGACTTATGGAGATAAGTTCTTTGGATATACAGAGGAGTTTAATGATAATCATAACACTCAGTACCCTTCTTTACTTATAACACCACCTGATTCAACTTATCCTGAAGTAACTCCTAAAAATGGATGGGAGGAATATTCATTTGAGGTTTATTTTTCAGATTTATACAATAGAACAGCACAGAAGAACGAGAGCATAGAACAAAGATGGGATAACCTTCAGGATTTAGCTAACGAATGGCTAGATATGTTTCTAAAGAGCTATATGAGAGGTTCTACAGGTAATGGAACGACTATATCGTACTTAACTGATGGTAGTTTAGCTATTGAGAGAAAGAAAGAGGTTGCTAATGACCAATTAATTCAACTGAAGATGAGTTTTGTATGGAGGGTGTTTAGTAAGTGTTTTTCTCCTGTTTCTAACTATCCAAATCAAATAAGTGGTTTGAAATCTTGGTTAAGGGCAGATAGTAATGCGACATTTAGTATTCCTACGAAAAAAGTAAGTGTTTTGGGGGACGGTTCAGGAAATAGCAATGGAGTCACTCAATCAGATAAAGAGATGCAGCCATTAAGATATACTTATGGTGGAGGAGCTTTAGATAAAACAATGTTTACGTTTAATAATGATTTTTTAGTTTCAGATAATAACTTTACAGCAGAAGGAGAGGCTCAGGAATTTTCAATATTTGAGGTAAGCAAGATAAATGCAGTAAGCAATTCTGTATTTGGATATTATAATGTGTCTGATGGCTCATATATAGATATGGGAGTTAACACTTCAGGAAATTATGAGGTTTCGGTAAGTAATGGGGAAACAATATCTAGAGATAGAACATTAACATCAGATATAGGTAAATATCATATTGGGGGGTTAAGGAAGGGAGCTAATTCGATTAGCTTAAGCTATTACGATTCTTCATCCTCTATAGAAAGAATCACAGCTTCTTCTATCGAAGGAACATCATTCTCAGAACAGAAATTCAGGATAGGATGTACTCAGATTTCTGATGGAGATACACCTCCAACCGCAGTAAATACTAGATATTTAGATGGAGATTTACAAGAGGTTATTATTTATGATAGAGTTTTAACAGATGCTGAAACGGCAAAAGTAGTAGATTATTTAAACAAAAAATATAGAATATATTAAGATATGGCAGCAATAAGAGGAACAGCAGTGTGGGGACAAATACCATTATGGTTTGTGGGTTCAAGCCCCTCATACGAAATGGATAATCAGCAGGTAAGTTATAGTGGGAATTATTTAGTTTCTGCTAACGAACCTATGATATATCAGGTTATGTGGACAACAACAACAGGAGGGGTTATTAATGAAATGTATGTTCCTGCTGTTAACGGAGATATAGTTAATGTAATATTCAAAGTATATTCAACAACTCAATACCCAACTCCATCTTCATCAATTTCGGATTGGGAATTACTTGGAGAGATAAAGAAATCTAGGGATATCCCTAATACCAATGTAGTTAATGGAACTATACCAAATAGTCAAAGGTTTACCGTAGATATTTCTAGGATGGTTGCAGACCAATTATCATATTCTTTAGTTCCTATAGGGAAGGGTTCTTGGGAAAATCAGGAATATGGAGGTATGAATGGGGGAGTTCAGAAACAAGACAATGTAACTGAAGCAATAAGTCCTTATAATGTTACTGAAAATGGTACATATAGATGTATAAAGGTAATAGCATCAATAGAGATGTTGAATGCGAATGGAGTTATAGAAACATCATCAACTTCAGTTTCAGCACCCCCTTCAGTTAGGGTTATAAACTCTGTACCCGATTATAGTTCGAATCCATATTACAATCAGATGAGAATACTGCAGAAGTGGGGTGCTAGTTCTAGTTCTCCTAAGAGAGCAATGACTAACTGTCCTAATGTTACTCCTTATACTACTGACACTCCCTCTTATATGAAAAGTGTAGACCCTACAAATCAAGCAGACTTTCTTTATTTTTACGTTAAAGAGGCTTACGATGGAAGTGATGATACAGATTGGTATAACCTGTATGAAGTGTATGGTCAGGCATATAATAAAGATGGAAGTACGGGCTTAAATTTTGTTTTGGGTTCTAATTGGAAGAACTCATTAGGCACTACTGCAATATGCTCAGACATATCTCATAATTTTCAAAAATACACAGCAACTTCATTTGAACATAATCAAAGTCAGACCTGCGTTCAGAATGTAGCTCCTGCTTATATAAATACTCACGCTTACGCTCCTCAATCTGCTGATTACCCTTATGCAACCTCTATAACTCCAATAACAGATGATACTGCTTACTTCAGGGTTTACGTTAGAGGTAATTATTACAGTCAGGTGGATTCTGCTTGGAAAGCAGTTAGGCATAGTTCTGTTTATTGGTATTCCATAAACAGAGAAGACAATAGTGATAAATGGAATAAACAACTATTCCAAAATGTTACATTTCATTGGCTTAATACTGCAGGGGGGATAGATACGTATACAGCTAGAAGGGATATAATAGAGTCTATTAGTTCAGCTAAGTCTTTAATGGAAACTAAACTTCCCGGAAGAAGATATATGCAAGATGATACAGATTCTAATGGAGCAATAGCTACAGGTAGTTATTATAATGATACAATGAGAGGTTTTGATACATATAGAGGAGGAACTGAAGTGTTAAGTGTTGACGCAAAGATAAACAATAGTGCATATACAGAGCCTTTAGGAGCTGTAGAGGCTAAATGGCTTAGAGAAATTTTTCAATCTCCAAATGTGTGGATAGAAGAATCAACAGCATTTAATAATGAAACTGATTATCAGGCAGATGCTCCATACCATATGAATGCTATGAATCCAACATTAAGACCTTCTAGTGTAATTTACAAACCTGTAATAATAACTAATTCAGAGGTTGTTTCTTTAGACCAAGAGAAAGGATTAGTAAAATACAATATAGAATATACTCATTCTCAAGGAATACCAACTCAAAGGAATTAAAATATGATTAAGATAGAGCTTTTAGATTATAAGTATGATGATTTCTCAAATAATCAAGTTAATTTTACACTTCCAACGGTAAATCAAGGATGGACTATAGATAGTTCAACACAGATTAGTATACCTACAACATCAGGAACTGACTACTTGTACCCTGTAACGGGAGATTTAACAGAAGGAATGCAATATGAGATATCTCTATCTGTTTCTAATAAGACAGGAGCGGGAGATATAGGATTTTCTACTAATGGTTCTGCAGGTACTGCAAATGGAATCCCTTCAACTATTAGGAGGTCTACAAATGGAACGACTACAGGTGCATTTACAGCGGCAGGAGTTCAAGGAGCTAGAATATTTGCAGGAACAGGAACATCAGGAACAGTTTCAGCTAAAATAACTCAAAGGGGTGGGATTAATTGGAATGAAAGTGTTTTAGGTAGTTTAGATGTTGGAGATTCAGATGATTTTCCTTTGGCTATGAGTTTCTCAGTAGCTGACGTTAGGAATCTGAATTCAAGAACAGGAACCTATACTAAAACATTTAAAATACCCGCAACAAAGAATAATAATAAGATATTAAAATACTCTTATAATGAAGGTTATAATATAAGTACAAATACAATATCTAATCAAAAGCAATGTAGAATTTCAGTAGATGAAAATTTATCTATTACAGGATTGCTTCAAATAACAGCAATAGGTAAATCTACAGACCCATTGTACTATTCCTGCGTGTTTTATGGCAATAATGTTGATTGGGCATCTGCTTTAAGTAATAAGTCGTTAAAAGATTTAAGTGTTAATAGCGTTGAGGATGGAAGTGGTTGGGATAATCTTAATGGGAGAACAGGAAATGCAGGTGTAAATCTTCAGGCTAACTTAACAGGTATAACATCAACTTGGGATGTAGATGATGCACTGTACAAGACTCCATACGGAGGTTCTCAAACAGCAAGTACAACTCCTATAGTGTATCCACTTGTTGGTTACGGGGAAAACAATGAAGGAGGGGCTGAAGGAGCTATTCAATTACTTGAAACTGCCTATGATGCAGGGATTGGAACTTCAGCTAATATTGGATATAGTGGTTGGGATGATAGTAGTGTTGAATATCCTACTCCAATACCTAGTATGGATTGGCGACCTGCTATATTTATTTACGACATTATTAAGCAATTATTTAATCAGGAAGGGTACACTATAGTGTCTAACTTTATTCATAGTAATATGTTTAAAGGTATTACAATGCTTTTGCCAAACTTTAAATATAATAATGTTAATGAAAGAGTTGCAGAGAATAGTATATATTGTTCGTTTCAAGCGGGTTCAGGAGGAGAGGCATATATAGGGGATTACTCTGTAGTTACCCCTTCTACTTCTGCATCTCAGGATAGATGGGAGTCACTAACTGTTAAATGGGATACTAATAGTAATTTTATAACTACAGACCCTTCTTCAATGTATAGTAATACTAATGGAGAATTTTCTATACAGGAATATGGTTTTTACGATATAAATATGGATAACATTGGTGGTTGGCTAGAGTCAGTATGTGAGGGAACTTCAAATAGAAACGAAGTAGATTACATAAGAATTCAATGTGAAGTTCAAACTGCAGGTCAGACAAGTTGGAATAATATAGGAAATTCATATGGACTTCCTGTTGATGATTCAAGAATATATTACAGTTGCCCTAATTCTCCTCCTGCAGCGGACAAGCCTTTTAACTTCGAATCTCTACTTATAGAAAATCAATGGTTAAATAAGAATGATAAGGTTAGATTTAGAACTCAATATAGAATGGGTCACGGAGATAGTGGAGGTCAGACTATCGGTTGGGATGTTTACCTTTATGGAGGTAGCGGAGTAACTTTAGGAGGTACTTCAAGTGCTACTTCAGGAAGCAATGGATTAATATCTATAGTTCAGAGAGGAGAAACTGTTGAGTATGGTCAGACTTTTGATTTAAAAGATGTTATAGATGGGGAAAGCTCACAATTAGGTTTTTTACAGGGGGTTATTCACGCTTTTAATCTTCAATTTACAACAGATACAACTTCAAAAATTGTTTACATAGAACCATTTAATGATTTTTTCAAGAATCAAAATGAAGCTGTAGATTGGACTTATAAGGTAGATTTATCTAGGAGTCAGGAAGATAAATGGGTTCAATCTGAACTTAAAAGAGAGATTATTTTCAAGTACAAAACCGATTCTAATGATAAGGTTGTAGAGCATAGAGGTAATACATATTGGGATGGCATATTAGATGAATTTCCTTATAGAGAATTTCTAAGTAGTGAGTTTGAGGTAGGTAAAAGTATTTTTGAAAATCCATTCTTCGCGGGTTGCTACAATTCACAAGATGGTCAAACTCTAACGGGGGCAGCAAGTACAAATGCAACTCCTATAAGAGCTAATCTTTGGGGATTATGTGATACAGAAGCAGTTCCAACTGCAGGAAGTGGATGTAGACCTCCTAAAGGATATAACTTTTTACCTAGACTAGTTAATTACATTAAAATGGATAGTGCTGCCGTACCTTCATTTCCAATACGATGGATGACAAGAACTCAAATTTGGGATAGTTTTAAAACTGTAATACCGGGATATGGAAGCATTTTTTACACTCAACTTGTTAGAGCTTGTAGCTATGATAAATGGACTGCTGCTTCGAATCCTAGAGAGCCATTAACTTATGCTAGTGTAAGTCAAGGAACTTATGATTTTACTAATAATACATTGGGAGCTTCTGTCGCTTACAAAGGTCTTTATCAGACATACTATCAAAAAATGATAGAGCAGATTAAATCAAATCCTAGAATAAAGACAGTATATGTTAATCTAAAATTAACTGATATGAATAATTTAGATTTAAGAAAGTTAGTTTATATTGAAGGGTACTATTACAGAATAAATAGAATTATAGATTACAAACCAAACAATAATGAAGTTACAAAAGTAGAACTTGTTCTTTGGGAGGATAAAGGATATATAGCAGTAAGTACTGCTTTTAATAATAATTAAGAAATGGAGCAAATAAATAGCAGAGGGCAAGCGTTAGAGGAAGGTTTAGATGTATTTATATCTGTTCCTTTACTCTCTAATGAATATTTATCATTTAATGATTCTTTCACGACATCAACATTAAGTGCTACTAATATAATTACATCAACTTCAAATTACGCTACAGAAGCAGTAGCATCTGTAGGTCTGCCAACTTACACTAACTCAAATTGGTATAGGTTTTCATCAGGTTCAGAGATTGCTGCATCCTCAATTAATAATACAATTACATTACCTGTATCTGTATCAAGAGGCATAAGTAGTACTTCAGGAATATTTCAGGAACTAAAGCAGTTGATTAAAGGTAAAGAGTATTCTATCACTATAAACTTTCATAGTTCTGTAGAGGCGGGTACTTTTGGTATTTCAAGGATTTATTATTCTACTATTCAGCCATACGCATTAACACAATCTGATATAGTTACTTACGAATTACCTACAAGTAGTATAACTCTTGATTTCCAAGCGTATAGCACAGCAGATATACTTTTTATTGATTTTACATCAGATGTAAATGGAAATTCCGCATCTATATCATCAATTAGCGTTAAAGAAAAAAATAATTATTTAATGCCTGTGGTTACAGACTTGATAGGTTCAGGAATAGCTAAAGTTTTAAGAAGAAAATACAACTCATCAATACCCCTAGAGGAAGGGCAGCCAATAGAATAATGTCAGCATATAAAATAATAGATGAAGCGTTAAAAACTGCAGGTCATTTCTATATTGAGTTGCTTCAAACAGAGCTTGTGTTTCAGGAACACGTAGCATCAAAGAAGTTATATTCATCTTTTAAGCCTGTTGTTTCAGAAAGGGGAGGTAGTTTATTTATGGAGGTTGTAAATGATACTGAATATATGTGGTTGGTTAATAACGGAAAGAGCAGAGTTCCTAATGTTACATTTGAGGATATTCAGGCTTGGAGCAAATTAAAAGGCTTAAACTTCTCTAAAAAAAGGATTTGGAGTGTAACGGAAGAACTTAAACATAATTACTATACTGCAGGTGGACTACTTGTTGCTCCAAGAAGGACAGGATTCATAGATTATGCTTTTGGTATTGCAGACTCTATGGGAATAAATAAAATGGTAGAAGATGATATATTAAAACAGATTGATGCAGAAATAGGTAAGTCAGGAGAAAGTAAAGCAATACAATTAACGATAAGCTAAAATAAAATTATGGCAATAAAAAGCAAGGTAGCAATAGAAGTAGAAATCAAAAACATTAAACAAGTTGCTGATTTAAAAAACTCACTAAAAGACTTAAGAAAAGAACAGAAAGAAGCTGAAAAGTACGCTAAATCAGGAAAATTCACATCGAAAGAACAAGAAAAAGCATATATAGCTAGAGCTAAAGCTGTTGATAGAGGGACAAAGGCACTTAGAGATATGAATAAAGCTCTAAAGCAAAACAATACAGACTCTAAAAAAGTTACAAAGTCATCTAATGGAATGGCAAAGCAGTTTATTAAAGGTGCTGCAGCTATCGGTGTTGTAGTTGGTGCATTTAGAATGATAAGTAGAGTTATTAGTTCAGTTGTTAGTGTTTTTACTGAATTTGAATTTGTAATGGCGAAAGTAAACGCTGTTTCAGGTGCTACAGATAGTCAATTTAAAGCTCTTAATGAAACTGCAGAGAAATTAGGGAGAACAACATTCTTTACAGCTACACAAGTTGGAGAACTTATGTTAAATTTTTCAAAATTAGGATTTTCAGCTAATGAAATACAAAATGCAGTAAAGCCAACTCTTGATTTAGCTACCGCTACAGGTAGTGATTTAGCTAGAGCCGCAACAGTAGCGGGTTCTGCTATACGGGGATTCGGATTAGATGCTGACCAAACAGGAAGGGTTACTGATGTTATGGCGGTTTCTTTCAGTCAGTCTGCTATGGATATTGAGAAATGGCAAACTTCTATGACTAAGGTTGCTCCTATTGCTAAGGCGGCAGGATTCTCTATTGAAGATACTGCAGCTATTATGTCTAAATTGGCTGACTCGGGTATTGAGGCTTCTATTGCGGGTACGTCTTTAAGAAATATATTACTTAAAATGCAAGACCCTACATCTGACTTATCACAAGCATTTGGTGGTACTATTCATTCGTTAGACGAGTTAGTCCCTGCTATGAAAAGCTTTGTAGATGAAGGAGGAGATATGGCTGACATTTTACAGGTTGTTGATTTAAGGCAGGCTGCTGCTTTTGAGCAAATGCTTAGTAATACGGATGGGATGATTGAGCTTAGGAATGAAATGAAGGAGTCTAGTGGAGAGGCTGCTAGAATGGCTCAGATTATTGGGGATACACTTCAGGGTTCTTTCCTTAAATTCACTTCAGCTATTCAGGGGTTATCTATAGGAATAATGAAAGATTTTGTAGGGGGATTACAATCATCCATAGAGAAACTTGCTAAGTTCACAAACTTCTTAACTGACAATAGCAAGGTAATAACTACTAGTATAAAAGTAATAATAAGACTAGCTAAATATGTCGGGGTGTATAAGTTGTTAATAATGGCTCTACCTACATTACAAAGAATATGGACAGCTACATTAGCATCTACAACAACAGTATCAACAGCAGCAGCAGTAGCCACTAATGTACTTGCGGGAGCTATGGGTAGACTAAAACTTGCTTTTAATGCACTAGTAGCCTCTACAGGTATTGGATTGGTAGTTATTGCACTTACTGAAGGAGCTATGGCTCTTATGAGGTGGGCTACTGCTACAGATGATGTTGTTATAGCTACAGAAGAATTTATTGAAGTTGAAGGGAAATTACAGAAAATAGTTGATGACACTAATACTATTATGAATCAAAGGTATGCTGATACTAAAAAGGGAGCTGAAGATGCTGTTCAGGGAATACTGTCAGAAATACAAGAAAGAAAAAACTTACTAAATCAAGGGAGTATTAATTTAGGGACATTTTTAGGGCAAAGTAAAGTAATGTCAAAAGAAGAAAAGGATGCTTATGATAAATCTATTTCAAGATTGAATACTAGATTAGCTTTAGAAACAAGAAATCTTACTGAAATAACAAAAAGAGATTTCATTAAATCTCAGCAAGAAAAAGACCTACTGTATATTCAAGAAAAGAAACTTAAGAATGCAAAAGCCATTTCAGTAACAAATGAAAAAGATTTAGCAGCTAAAAATAAATTAGTAAAATCTATAGGGGCGGAAATATCAAGACTAAAATCTTTAGGCATAGAGAAGAAAGAAAATAATAAAAAATCTAAAGTAGATAACACTCTTGCTTGGGCTAAAGTAGATTTAATGAAAGAAGTTTTAGCGGGTACTAAAAACTTAAAAGATGCAGAGAGAGAGTTACGTAATATGGCTCTGTTAAGGTTAGAGGCTGACTTAGCATCACTACCTGTAACTGTAATGAACGGTCAAGTAAGATTAGAGATTGAGCAGAAAATCATAGACCTTAAACTTAAAAATCAAAAAGAAACTGAGAAAGGAGCTAAAAAAGAGGCTAAGACTAGAGAAGATAGCATTAAAGATTTAAGTGATTTAGGAAGTGCATTACAAGAGGTTGCAGGAGAGAATAAAGCTTTAAATGGAGTTAAGAAGGCAGGAGAAGCTATAACAAGAACAGCAGCAATAGCAGAATCTATTTTAAATTTAGAGAAATCAATAGGAGTCATTATTGATGGAAAATCTACTGTAGCTAAATTACTTGGCATAAAAACTACAATAGCAAGTACTGCAGCGACAGCAGCAGAAGCTGTAGTAGAAACAGCAGCCATTGTGCCTGCAGTAGCGTTAGGAGCAGCAAAACAAGCAAAACTACCATTCCCTTGGAACCTTGTGGCGATTGCAGGAACTATAGCGGTATTAGGAAAGATTATGGGTATGTTTGAAGATGGAGGAATTATTAGTGATGGTAAGAAGTTTGCTAATGGAGGAATGGTTCACGGAGCAAGTCACGCAAATGGTGGAGTTAAGTTTGCGGTAGGAGGCAGGGTAAATGAGTTAGAGGGAGGAGAGGCAGTTATAAATAAAAGAAGTACAGCAATGTTTAGAAATGAATTATCATCTATGAACGAACAAGGTGGTGGTGTTAAATTTGCTGATGGAGGATTAACTAGTTCTCCTGCCTTTACTGAATCTCAATTTAATGCTTCTAATCAATCTCAAATGATAGGAGCAATGAACGGTCAAAGAAAAGTAGTAGTATTGGAGGCTGACATAACAGATAGCCAATCAACAGTTAGTGTAATTCAAGCAAATGCAACCTTTTAAAATATAAACAAATGTTTGTTGATAAAAAAGTAAAGAAAGATAGACTAGATACCTGTAAAAAATGCGACTTTTACAGGAACTTCGCAATGCTGAAGTATCCTAAGTGGACTAAAGGAGCAAGATGCGGAAAGTGCAGTTGCTTCTTAGACGCTAAAACGACTCTTACTAAAGAGTATTTTGGAGAATGTCCTCTAGGTAAATGGAAAGAATAATAATTAAACAATAATAATATGGATTACAAATCAATAGTTAAGGATTACGACCAAGAACAAAAAGATAGTATTGTTAACTTTGCTAAGCTTAACAGGGATAAGATGCATTTAGATAATGAATATCATTCAGGAGCATTGAATTCATTCTTTACATTGTGGGGTCAGAAATTCCCTAACATAAGACAATCTAAAAACTGCAAGGGATGTAGGAAATCAGTATGTCATTTCTTTCACAATGTAGCTGACTTTATATCTGAAGATGAAATAAAAAAAAGAGAGGTTGTAGTTGAAACGGTTAAAGTTAAGATTAAAACCAAAGTAAAGAAAAAAGTTTCATCTAAAAAATAAACTATGGCTAAGAAACAAAATACTATAGAGGTTGTTGAGGAGTATATGGAGGTATTAGATATGGAGGTTAAGAAAAGATTTATAGAGCCTACTTCTAAAGATACTATTAGACATTTAATTGAGAAGGGGATTATAGCTCCTAAGATTCTTCGAAATTATATGATAATCTACGACTTTGATTGTATGCTTAGATTCAATGAAGGCAACAGAACACATACTTTTATGGATTTATCTATCAAATATGAAATATCAGAAAGGCAAGCTCAAAGTGTAGTTTATAAGGAGAGAAGAAAGCAAAGTAAGTCTGAAAATATCACATATTAAAATTTGTTCCAAAAACTGCGTAAGATTGTCATAGCATAAAATTACTTTTGCTACTATGAATGAAAATTGGTACAATATAAAGTCAAAGGCATCTAAAGATGTTACTGATGTTTACATTTTTGATGAGATAGGGACTTTCGGAGTAAATGCACAAGGATTCATTGAAGAAATCAAATCTTTTAAGGACTCCCCAATAAATTTGCACATTAATTGTGTGGGCGGAGATGTATTTGATGGAATGGCAATCTACAACATTATAAAGAAAAGAACTGCAACTACTACAGTGTACATTGAAGGTATAGCTGCTAGTATGGGTAGTGTTATTGCGTTGGCTGCTGATAAGGTTGTTATGGCAGAAAACTCTTTATTTATGATTCACAATGCTTGGGGTGGAGCAATGGGAGAAGCTAAAGAAATGAAAAAGACAGCAGCTCTATTAGATAAGATTAGTGGGGAAATTGCTGACATCTATGTTAAAAAGACAAAATTACCTTACGATAAGGTAAAAGAAATGATGGATGAGGAAACTTGGTTGAATGCTGAAGAAGCACTTGAGCTAGGTTTTATTGATTCTATCTCGGATGCTATTAAAGTGGCAGCCAAATATGATGTTTCTAAGTTTAAAAATATAACGAACAAAGAAATAAAAAACAAATTAAGTATTAATATAAAAAGTAAAAAAATGACTGATGAGTTAAAAACTTGGTTTAACGGGAAAGTTGAAGATATTATCGCTAGAGTAAAAAGCGAAAATGTTGAGGCTAACTCTAAATCAACAATCGAAGTTGCTATGTCTGATGAAGCTGAAATTCTAAACAAATTTTCAGATTTTGAAAGTAAAGTAGCTGAAATTAGTGGGTCTGTAACTGAATTAGAAGGAGAAAAAGAAACTCTAACTATGGAAGTTGAAAGACTTAACGCTTTATTAAGTAAAGCAGATGCAAAGGGAACTGAAATTTCTACAGATGGCGACCCTGCAGTAGTATTAGAAAACAAAGTAGAAGATAAAGATGCTGCATTTTGGAATGGAATGTTAGCGAAAATAAATTTATAATAATTAAAAGAAAAATAAAATGGCAAATGTAGCACTACAAGCAGGAGGTACCTTAGCATATAACGGTACTTATGCATCTAAGATTCTCTTAGAACCAATGTTCCACTCGGATGATATAATGAGAAATTACACTATCTATCCAAATGTGAAATACAAGCAAAATATAGTAATGGCTCCAAGTTTAAGCAGTATTACTGCAGTAAATGATGGATGTACAGCAGTAAACGCAAATTGCGACCCTGCAGGATTCACAGTTACTCAAAAACAAATAGTAGTATCTAATGTTGCAGTTAAACAAACTCAATGTTGGGCAGAGTTCAAGGACTCAGTAATAGTAGAGTCTTATAGAAATGGTGTTAATATGCCTGATTTAACAGGAACTCAATTAGCACAAGTTATCATCGACAGAGTAAGAGAAGGTATTAAGTCTGATATGGTAAGAAATATGTGGGCAGGAGATACAGCAGCAGGAGTAATTGCTATTGACTGTACTTATGACTCAATGGGAGATGGTCTATGGGTTAAATTATCAGCAGGAAATGCAATTAACGGAACTCAGTTAAGAGAAGTGCAAGGAACTTTAGGTGCAGCAAACGCAGCTTATATTACTGTAGGAGCTACTTTACCTGCAGCAGATGCTATTCTTTTATTAGAAGATGTATTTAATACTGCTTCTGCAGCATTAGCACAGGTACCTGCTTCAGAGAAAAGAATTTTCTGTACTCCAAATGTATACAACGCTTGGTATAGTGCCTTAACTCAAGTTGCTTCAGCAGGAGCAGTTGATTATGGACATTCAGAAGCTCAAACAGGAAAAGCAAGATTATACTTCAGAGGAGTAGAGTTAGTTCCTATGTATGAGTGGGATTCAGCTCTTACTGCTTTAGCAGGAGCAACTTTCCCTGCATTATTTACAGCAGCAACAGCAGCGATTGATGCTACTGCAGGATGTATCTATGTAGCTAAGGAAAACTTACTTATTGGTACTGATGTTTCTTCTCCTGAGAACGAAATGAAAATGTTCTATGATGAGATTACTGACAAGATGTACATTAGAGCAGGGTTTACTATGGGCTTCCAATATGGTTGGAATGCTTTAGTTAACGGTTCTATGTTAGTAGACTAATTTAATAGTAAATAGGGTGGGAGAAATTCCACCCTAAATACTTTTCTTAATTTTAAAAATAAAATAAAATGGCAATAACAACAGGAATTAATATAAATTGTTCCGATATAGTAGGGGCAGGAGGAATTAGGAATGTACTTATTAGGACTTGGACTTCAGGAGATACTATAGCATACACTAACACTTCAACATCACACGCTATATCAAGTATTACAGATACGGGTGGTTCAACAGCTACTTGGTATAATTATGAGTTTAAGAATGAATTACCTTCTCTAACTGTTACTGCAGCAAAAGAAAATGGTTCAACTTCTTATGAGTGTGCTTTAACATTTATGATGCCTGATATGGATTTAGGTAAATCAGCGGCATTGCAAGGTCTTATGGATACTTGTATGATGGTAATAGCAGTAGGTAATAATGGAAAGGCTTATGTTTTAGGGGTAAGTCAAAAATACAGCAATGAGAAGGCTACACTTCGTAATCAAACTTATGCTAGTATGACAGGAGCGGAAGGAGCTACAGGAGCAGGAATAAATGATGATAATGGTTGGACTGTAACTATGGGATGTAAGCAATGGGAAGCACCTAGACTTTATAGTGGAAGTTTATCATTATATACTAATGCGGGTTCAGGAACAGGAACGTCTACTACTACATAATAATTAATTAATTAATAAAAAAATAAAATAATATGGCAATAGCAGACGGAATGCAAATTAATTGTTCAGACTTACAAGCAGTAGGTGGAACAAGATATATAGCGATAAGACAGCACACGGCTACGGATGAGATAACTTTTAATAATACTGACCACACAATTACAGCTATAGATGAAGCTGCAGCTACAGGAGCTAATTGGGGTGTATTTGAGAGTAGAATTGAATCTTCTTCTTTAACAATATCGGGAACTAACGAGGGGAAAGAGTTCTCAACTTATGAGTGTACTTTATCTTGGTTTATACCGGGATTCACAACGGCTCAATTTAATCAACTTTATAAGTTTGATGGAGATTGTTTAATGGCTTTAATAGTAGATAATAATGATAATCCTTCAGGAACAACATTGCCTACTACTGACCAAGCTCATAATAAAGTAATAGGGGTTTCAAATACTTTACCAAATCAAGATACAAATTCAAGTGATAGAACTCAACAATGGTGTAGATTACAGTCAGTTGAAGGGGGAACAGGAGCTGCTTTCTCTGATGAGATTGGAGTAACTATAACTCTTGTTGCAACTCAGTATGAGATACCTAGACAATATGCGGGTGTTATAACTATTGATACTGATGGTTTAGGACTAGCAACAACATAATAACAAGTTTATATATAAGGAGGTGTTAGTTAATAACACTTCCTTATTAATATCTTTTTTAATATGTGTGATTGTAATACGGAAAAAAGTTTAATTTTGATAAATATATATTTAGAAATGGCAGAATACAAAATAAATAGTAAAGCTCAGAAAGGATTAAGACTTGCAGGAAAGAATGAAGAAAGTCTTGGTAAGGAGTTTGTAGATTTTAGAGGAGAATTAAGTCAAGCTGATTTAGCTTACGCTTACGAAGAATTACATATAACTGATTGGATAGATAAAACTGATAAAGTAAATGAAAAAGCAACAACCAAAAAATCAACAACCAAAAAATCAACAACAATTACGGAAGACTCAGAAGAAGAATAACACTTTCGAGTTCGGAGTATTTGATTTAACAGTTCCACCTAGTATTACTGAAGTAAAAGACCTTAAGGCTCTTAGTAGTGATTGGGTTCCTTTTGGAGAAGACAACCTATTTCCTCAGTATTTAGCAGAGCTAAAGAGAAAGTCGTCTACACATAGAAGTGTATTGGCTCAAAAGACTGTATTTACTAGTGGTGCTAAATTCGTTTGCGAGAACGAAGCACTAAAGGATTTTATTGAGGATGTAAATGCTGATAAAGAATCTTTAAGGGATATATTTAAAAAATTAGCTGATGACTATTATACTTTCGGTAACGCATATATGGAGTGTGTTATATATGATGGCGGTGTAAATCTATATCATTTAGATGCTACAACTGTTAGAATGTCAAAAAGCAAGAAAGAAGTATACATCAATCCTGATTGGTGTAAGTATTGGAATAACGATACAAAAATAAAAAGACTACCTCTGTATCCTAGAGTAGCACATAACAAGTTTGTAGTTCACTTTAAAGACTACGAACCTACATTCAACTTTTACGGACTTCCTGATTATGTAGCGGCACTAGAGCATATCTGTGTTGATTACGAAATTGGTAAATGGAATCATACTAAATTCTTAAACGGATTTCAACCTTCAGCTATCGTAGAGATTAGTGGGGATATGGGAGAAGAAGAAGCTCAAAAGATGGTTCACGAAGCTCAAAAGAAATTTGTAGGGGAAGGTAATAACGGAAAAATCTTATTTATAGTAAAGAATGGGGATTCATCTCCTGCTAATGTTCAGATTATAAAAGATGACCAAGAAGGAAGTTGGATTGATTTACAACAGATTACAGACCAAAATATAATAACTGCTAATAGATGGCAGCCTTCATTGTCAGGTATTGTTAGTTCAGGTAAAATGAACAATTCAGGAAGTGAAATTAGAATTGCTTATGATTTAGTAATGACTACAGTAATTAGAGATACTTCTGAGTTATTATTGAATGGAATTAGAACGGTTCTGTATAATGAGATGGGCTTTGACCCTAGAGATTTAAAAATTCATTACGAGCCACCAATCTCTTATTCTAATGACGTTGACATTAAGCAGATTTTAACTATAAACGAACAAAGAAGATTGATAGATGAGGATTTACCAATGTTAGAAGATGGAGATATGTTTGTTGCAGATAGAGAAGTAATAGTAGTTGAAAAAGATGAGGATGGAGATGGAGAGATTGACACAAAGAAGGAAATAACTGTAGAGCAATAAGATATGGGTAATACTAGACAATATACAACATTAGTAAGTGCAGGAGAGGTAATTGAAAAGACCTTTACTAATAAGAATACTGACCCTGTGTTAGTTTCTGAAAACACTATTGTATTATCTGAATTAGCACATATTAGACCTTTACTTGGAGATAAGTTTTATGCAGAGTTAAAGCTGCAGCACAACAATGGAACTTTAAATGCTGCAAATCAGACGTTTATGACCTACTACTTAGAGGATTGTCTTTCTTGGTTTGTTAGGTTTGAGGTTGTTAATGACATTATGAGTAATATTACTTCTAGCGGAGTAGTTAATAACATAGATGAATTTTCAAGAATTATAAGTCAAGATGTATATAATACATTTAAGCAAGATACATATAGGAAGGCAGATATTTTTGCTTCTGATATGACAGATTTTTTAAATGGCACCGACCAAACAGGTTTATATCCTACATACGCTAGTAATAGACCTAAGAGTATGAGTGATACTTATAAGAATCACGGAATGATATTCTATGATAGTATATATGGGTATAATGGGGTAGATGGTTGTAATAATTGTGGTAATCCTTACGTAAGAGGGGAATCAAATTGTAATTGTTAAAATAATATAATATGGCTGCAAACGAACATAAAAATTTACAAGATGCTAATAGGCATAATCCTTTAGGTTATGAAGGTGCTGCTAATGAAACTGTTCTATCTAAAGGTGCAGGTTCTAGTGCTGAGGCTAGGGATGGTAATTTGCAATGGGCTGCTCGTTCAACTATGGGGGTAACTAATTACAAGATGCAGGGTTATCTACCGACAGCAAACATTAACTTTCAGCACGGAGAGGATATAGCTGATAATAAGTCGCCATTTATAATAGATGTTAGTTATGGAAGTCCTACGGTAGCAGGAGGAAGTTTATCTCCAACAACTTTCTTTAGAATTGGTCATAGTTTTGTTGCTCCTGAAAACGCTAATGTATCTTCTATTGCAGGATGGGTTACTTGCAACAGAGATGAAACAATAACGATTTCTATTTGTAAAGTTTCTCCTATAGCGGGTTCTACTGCTAATATAGTTCCTACTATAATTGATGAATTTGAAGTGATAGGAGAGGGAAATAACAGTTTACTTGTAAGAGTAGATGAAACAGAGATAACTACTCCTTTAATTAGAGAAGGGGACATTATATTCCCAATGGTAAAACAGGCAGATGAGGTAACTGCTTCATCTATATATATGAATTTGTCGGTTCAAACAATGACATTTACACCACAAATAACATAATGACAACAAAGGAAGAAATAGTTTCAATGAAGAAAGATATAAGCTCTATTAACAGCAAGATGAATAGCATAGACTCAAAATTAGATATGCTTACGGAAAAACTATTGAATCCTGATACAGGAGTTACAGCTAGAGTCAATAGAAATACAGCAATGAGAAAGGTTTTAGTAAGAGCAATGTGGGTTATATACACTATAACTATAGGTGCTGTAATAAAGTTATTTACATCATAATGTGCTTTTCTAGAAATAAAAAGGAAGATGTAAGTAAGGCTAATTTACTGATAATCAGGGATAATTTTTCTGATAAATCAGTTATAGGTAAACTTTATTGCAATGGAGAATTTATTTCACATACTTTAGAATTAGCTTGGAAAGACAACCAAAAAAACGTATCTTGTATTCCTAAAGGAGAATATAAATGCAGGGTTAGATTGCCTAGAGAAAGTGCAACAAGAGATTATATTCACTTGTTAGTTGAAGATGTAAAAGACAGGTCATACGTGTTATTTCATCGGGGTAACACTCCATCTGACAGTCAAGGATGTATATTAACAGGAACTCACAGAGCAGGAGAGCCTGATACGATTTTAGAAAGTAGGATAGCTCATACTTATTTGATGGATTATTTATTAGAAAATCAATTAAGTGAAAACATAAGTTTAATAATTAAAAATAGATAAAAAAATGAGGACAAATATTGCAGATAACACACTACTCCTTGAGATGCTAGGTAAGGGTAACGGAACAGAGGTTTTTACAACTGCTGCTCAAACTACTAAAGATTGGTATTGTATATTCTTTCCTGTTGATTCAGTAATTGCAACTATAGCAGGTAATGCTGTAAATATTACTGCTTTAAATGGACAGAGCGTAAGTGCGGGAACTACATTGTTTCTTAACACTTCTGCTATCACTTTAACAAGTGGAATTGGAATTGGTTACCCTAACCATTAATACATATAGGTATGAGATTATCACTAGGAATATCATTACCTTCAAGTAACAAAGGAAACGTAACACCTACCAAGAAACTTGTAAATGCTTTTAAAGCAAGAGTTATTGCTGATGGTGGTAACTTTGAGGCTAAAGCTTGTTTAGATGCACAATTAGTAATATTAAATAATATACAATGAGTTTATTAGATGATGTAAGTATTGTAGTAACACCAAACGGATATAAGGCAGGAGAACTATATGCAGTTGTTCCTGTACCTGCTGAGGGTTCTGAACAAGTAACTAATGGGGATTTTTCTAATGGAGAAACAGGTTGGTCGTTTGGAGATGATTGGAGTGTAGTAGGAGGACAAGCAACAACAACAGGAGCGTTACTAACCTCAATAAATCAAAATGCATTGGTTGAAGGAACAAATAGATTGACTTTTGATATTATATCAGGAGGAGCTTTAATATACACAAACTATCCATCATTCTCATTGAAAGCAGATTTCTCTACAACAGGAACGCACACAATAGATTTAGAATCAGATGGTATTGGTTCAAATAGGACACTATATATATATAATAGATACGCAGGGAATAGTTCAACTATTGATAATGTTTCAGTAAAAGAAGTTGTAACTGTAAGTGCTGATATGGATGTTACAAGAGCAACAGCAGCAACAAGAGTAGATGAGAATGGATTAGTTAATTATGCTGAGATTATAGGAAGTGAGGAGATTACTAATGGAGATTTTGCAGATTGGACAGCAGATGTACCTGATAGTTGGTCTGTAGTAGATTCAGGAGATGCGTCAAGTAATGTTACTCAGAACCCTACAGGTCAATGTCAGATAATATCTGATGGAACACTAACCTATATACAGCAAAATAGTTTGGTTATTGGCGTAGATTATAGACTTCAATACGATATAACCAATTATGTAAGTGGATTATTATTATTGGATTTAACAGTAGACATACCACTTGAAACTTCAATTGGTTCTTATTCTGTTGATTTTACAGCTACAAGTGGGGGGTTTGTTATTAAACGACAAGGTGCTTGTAATGTTACAATAGACAAGATATCAGTAAAAGAAGTAACAAGAGATAACGTACCAAGAATAGACTACTCAGGAGGGGGTTGTCCTCATATATTAGCAGAACCACAGAGGACTAATTTGATTACTTATAGTGAGGATTTTAGTCAGTCGGCTTGGGTAAAAAGTGGAGTTACTCTAACTTCTAATTACTCTACATCACCTGACGGAACTTTAAATGCAACACGAGTAACAGGTTCAGCTTCAAGTTCAATGCTTCAATCGTTTGTTTACTTCAGCAATGAAAGTCAAACAGTTACAGTTTCGTTTTACGCTAAAGGTACAGGTAAATTTAGAATAAAGAATACACAGGGAAATGTTGTGGATAATTATTCTTCAAATTATGACGTTACAAGTGATTGGGAGAGATACAGTTATACAATAACTAATACTTCATCTTCAAGTGGTGTTCAAATAGTTGGCATTACAGGAAACAGTACAGGAGCTGCTTATGATTTAAGTATTTGGGGTATGCAGTTAGAGATTGGTTCTTATCCAACAAGTATAATTCCAACATCAGGTTCAACAGTAACTAGGAATCAAGACCAATTCTCAAGGGATGGTATATCAAGTTTAATTAATAGTGAGGAAGGTGTTTTGTTTTGGGAGGGTGTTGGTTTTATAAATGGAGGTTCAGAAATAATGTTATCGCTTAGTGATGGTACTTCAACTAATGTTATTCAATCAATACTTCATTCAACAGCAAGTAGAATTATTTTTAGAATAATCTTAGGTGGAGTTAATACTGTTAATCTATCAAGTTTTGATATTTCTCAAACTGAAAATTTAAAAATTGCTTTGAAATGGAAAGAAAATGATTTTGCATTATGGATAAATGGTGTAGAAAAAGCATCTTTAACAAGTGGAAGTACATTTTCAACAAATACTATTAATCAATTAAATTTTGCTGATAGTAATGGTGCTTCTAATGCTTTCTACGGCAAAGTAAAACAATTACAAGTCTACAAGACAGCTCTCTCAGACGAACAGCTTATACAACTTACAGGTACATCAGGAACTGACTTTTATGAATCATATGCAGAGATGGCTAGTGCATTAACATATACAATACAATAATGGCAAATCCAAGTTTAGAAATAGGTAATGGAAAGTGGGCAATAAAAGAAGATAGTCTTTTAGGTTATACAGAATTAGGTAATAATATTGCACCTGTAGAAATAGATATGACTAGAGCAACAGCAGGTACTAGAGTTAATTCAAGTGGCTTAGTTGAAACTGTTGAGTTGTTGGGTAGTGAAGATGTGGTTAATGGAGATTTTGCTACTGATAGTAATTGGACTAAAGGAACAGGTTGGACTGTATCAGGTGGAAATGCTAATAGTGATGGTTCAGGCACTTCTTTTTTATATCAAACAATTTCAAATGTGCAAACAAAAAGTTTTCTTATAGAATATGAAGTTAAGAATTATGTAAGTGGTAGTGTTTCTGTTGTACTTGGTTCAGCAGGTTCAGACCAATTAACATCAAGTTCTAATGGTGTTGTTAGTGGTACTGTAGTTTGGGATGGAACAAGTGATAGATTGAACTTTAAATCAGTATCGCTTAATGGCTCAATAGATAACGTATCAGTAAAAGAATCAACAGTAAACAACCTAGCAAGAGTAAACTATACAGGTAGCACTTCAAGTTTATTAGCAGAACCTATGAGGACTAATTTGGTTACTTATAGTGAAGATTTTAGTCAATGGCTGAAAAGTAGTGGAATGGCAGTCACTCTAAATGATTCCACATCTCCAAGTGGGGATATAAATGCAACTCTTTTAGCTCCATCTAATGCTAATGACTTGATATATACAAATGTAAGTAGCACCATAGCTTCTACTACTTCTATATATGTTAAATGGAAGGTTGGTAGTGGGAATATAGATTTAAGTTCAGATGGAGGGTATAATTACACATCACTACCTGTTACTGATGGATGGACGAGAATATCAATATCACCAACAACTATTGCTAACCAAGTAGTTTTAAAAATACCTACAAGTGGGAGTGAATTATGGGTTTGGGGAGGTCAATTAGAACAAGGCTCATACGCAACTTCTTACATACCTACAAGTGGAAATACAGTAACTCGTGTACAAGACCAATTCACAAAGACAGGAATTAGTGATAAGATAAATACTTCAGAAGGAGTATTGTTTTGCGAATTTAAAACACCTGACACCTCAGACTATTCTTTATTAAGCATTAATGATGGTGGTGATGATAATACAGTTGTTATTGGTGCTGAAGGTGTTGGAGGTCTAATATTTGCAGGAGCGAGGGTAGACGGAAATTATGCAGTTCTTTATCAAGGTGGTAGCGCTTATGCTTATAATAAGGTAGCTGTAAAGTATAAGTCAGGGGACTATGCAGTATGGGTAAACGGAACTGAAGTTCTCACAAGCTCGAGTACAGACATATCATCAGTAGATTACACAAATTTGGCCTTTAATTTTGGAGGTGGTTCTTATAAATTTGAAGGAGAAGTAAAACAATTACAGGTATTTAAAACAGCATTAACGGACTCAGAATTAGCAATATTAACAACATAAATAAAAAGAAATGAATATATACAAATTACAATACGACTCAAAAGCACAAGGAGATGCTGACTTACTTTCTAAAGGTACTTATGAAGTAATAACTGAAGAAGGTGTTACTCAAGATGTGTACACTAATGGTACTCAAGCAATAGTCTATATAGGAAAGATAGTAGAAGTTCCTGCAACTTACGATAAAGATGGTAACGAGCTTACTCCACCTATCTATTACACAGGAGTATTTTACGACTTAATGACTACAGAAGAAATTGATTTCGGAATTAACGAGATATTACCATTAAATTGTGTACATTCGTTTCTTGGTTACGCACAGAACGCAGAAGGCACAGATGTGGAGCCTGACGAAATAAATGAATAATTAATTAAAAAAAGTAAAATGAAAAAGTTTTTAGAAAAATACCTTATTGGTAAAATGATTAAATCAAAAAAGTTTTGGTATATGATAAGTTCAGTAGTGGTTCCCGCTTTGGTAACTTATTTAGGAGTAGACGTTGAAACTGCTACTCAGTTATTCCAAGCTTTATTGGTTTTAATATTAGGTCAAGGAATTGCTGATATTAAGAAATAAAGTATTACATTTGCATTACCTTTTTGAGTGTTTTCATTATGGTAATAGTTAGTAGTTAAGAGTGAGGGGTTAATAACTTCTCACTTTTTTTTTGTATATACAGTAATTTTTATTAAATTTGAATATGAAGAAATTAGGCAAAAGACTAAGGCTTTCCTCTGATGAGGTGGAGTTAATAAATGAATCTAGAGGGGAGGACTTACATAATATCAACGGTAACACTGCTCTAGACTTACATCTACAAGATAGAGGTATAGATAAGAAAGATGTAGTAAGTGTTAAGCATTGGCAGAATATGGGAGGGGATTTACGCTTTTCTATAGTAACTAAAGAACAATCTGTCATTGAGCAAATTGATTTATTAGAAGATGTTAAGGCTTTAATAGACAATCACGCACCTACTTACCCTAAAATCAAAAGAGTAAAAGGGGATAATTTATTAATAATAAACCCTGCCGACATTCATATAGGTAAACTAGCAGTAGCATCAGAAACAGGAGAGGATTATAATACAGATATAGCTTGTGCTAGAGTGCTAGAGGGTATTGAAGGTCTTATAAGTAAATCTCAAGGATTTAATGTTGATAGGGTGTTGTTCTGTATTGGTAATGATATACTACATACAGATGGTGTACTTTCAACTACCACTAGAGGAACCTATCAAGACACGGATAAAAAATGGTGGCAGCATTATGAGATAGCACTAGAGCTTTATGTTAAATGTGTTGAGATACTCAGGCAAGTTGCACCTGTAGATGTTGTTCATTCAATGTCTAATCACGATTTTCAAAGTGGATTTCATTTAGCACACGCATTACAATCTTGGTTCAGAAAAGCTGATGATGTTACCTTTGATATATCAGTAGCAAATCGTAAGTATTACAAATATGGCTCTAATCTTATAGGCTTAGAACACGGAGATGGAGCTAAAATGGACTTACTTCCTATGTTAATGGCTAATGAGAAGCCAAAAGAATGGTCAGAAACATCTCATAGATATTGGTATCTTCATCATATACATCATAAAGTTAAGTATAAGTGGTTAGATGGTAAAGACTTTATAGGTTGTACAGTTGAATATATGCGTAGTCCTTCTGCTGCTGATAGTTGGCACGCAGGGAAGGGATTCATTTCATCTCCTGCAGTTGAAGGATTTATTCATTCAAAAAACTCAGGTCAGATAGCAAGATTAGTTCACTATTTTTAAAAGAATTAAACCCTTTATAAACCCTTTATAAACCCTTAACTAATGGTGTTCTATACCATTAAAGATAAAGCTAAAGACAAAGATAAAGCTAAGGTTAAAGATAAAGACTAGGTTAAATATCACATTTTCTAACATTATTTTAAAAAAACATTGTAAATAGTTTGGTAGGTTAATAAATTAATTGTTTATTTGCATATCTATTAACTAAAAAAAACACAATGGGAAGAATGAAAGAAGAGTATATGCAGATGCAGGAAGAGATGCAATACAACTTACAACCAAAACAGAGTATTAATCAAATCAATAATAAAGTGAAAAAAGTAAATTCAGAAGAAGCAGTTATGGTAAAAGAAACCAAAGAAGAAACATTAAAGAGATTATTCTTGGCGAATGGTTTAGTAAAAGAAGATGTTCATAAAGACCCAAGAGGTTTTGTGATTATCAAGAGGTCAGGAATAGATAAGATTGTTTCTAGACAAAACATTCAAGTGGCTTACGAGCCTATTACAATGACTCCTGATTGGGTAGTGTTAAGAGCTACTGCTAGTATGAGAACAGGAACAGGAGAACACGACATTAGAAATATGATGAGTTTCGGAGAAGCTTCAGATTCTAACTTAATGGGAGGTGCTAAGAAATTCCCTGTAGCTATGGCTGAGAAAAGAGCTATGAGTAGAGTTGTATTAAAGATTGCAGGATTCTACGAGCAAGGAGTATTCGGTCAAGACGAAATGGCTGACTAATGGATTGGATGGATGAGGTTCTTGATGGACAGCCTAAAGAAGCAATGCTTTGGAAGATAGGATACATTGAGAACCTCTTACATAAGACAGCACTATGCTCTGACGAACAGCAAAACATCTTCAACTCTCTAGGCGAAATAAACGATATTGAGGCAGATGAAATCATTAAAAAAATAAAAGAATATGAAATCAAAACAGACCCTCAAGACCAATACGAAGAAATGCACAAAAACGGAATGTTTAGTGATAAATGTATATAAAAATCACAGCAGAGCATTTTGTTATTCTGTATGGTGTGGTCAAAGTTTTCTTGGAGAAGTGATTGAAGATGATATTATGAAACTGTTGGGAGATGAAGCAGAAATGTTTTACTCAGGAAGCAAGGTTAATTTTTTAGTACCTGAAAACCTAATTAAAAATGTAGTTAATAAACCAAAATATTACTAAGATGAAAAATGATTATGATAAAGTAAGAACTTCAAGAAACGAACTTGAGGCAATCCTCAGAATAAGAGGCATATCTAAACAGAGATTTGGAAGGATATTAAATATTAAAGGCTCGACTATAGAGAAGTATTTAGACAACCCGTACTTCCTAAGATACTTTCAGATGCAAAGACTTGCACAATTTTTAAATGTTAATGTCAAGGATATTATAGATATTATAGAAGTTGATTTAAAAGGCGAGATGATTGTAGTTGAAGGAGAAGGGGATTTTAAGGCAGTTGAATCTTTAGCAACTAATAGTTATGAATAAGACAGTACCTAGCACTTCCGTTAAAATGACTAATGTGAGGCACGATAAACTCAAGAGAATCATTTGTGAGGAATATAGAGTTAATTGGCAGGCAATAGCAAGCAAGAGTAGACTACACGAATTAGTAGAAGCTCGAAGATGTTATTATGCAATACTAAGAAATGTATTTTTTTACAAACTTCTAGACATAGGAAAGGAAACTAATCAAGACCATTCCACAGTAATAGCATCTTTAAAAGCTCACGAGAGGTATACAAGTGTGTATCGCTCAGAGAGAACAAGATACAATAATGTTAAGACTATTATGCTAGAAGGAGAAACTAAGGAAGAGCTAGAAGAAAGGATAGAATCCCTTAATAAAGAAAAGATAGAGATAGAGAACCAAATAGAAGTGCTATTCATTAAAGCAAACAGAATAGAAAAAGAATTAATAATTAATAATAAATAAAAAAATGGCAGAAAAAAATTATGTAGTAAGTAGCATTAAAAAAGTGACTACGCAGTATGGAGATTTATTTAACGCAAACTTTAAGATGGATGAGTTGCAGAAAATAGCTAAAAGAGGTTGGGTAAATATTACAATAGCAGAGAGAAGAGAACCTTCAGAGAAAGGAGCAACTCACTATGCTTATGAGAATACTTACGAACCACCAAAGGATGTAACATCAGATAATGTTAAGTCTAAACAACAAGATGATGACTTACCATTCTAAATAATATTAAAATAACTGCTAAATAATTTGGTGGTTGGGTTACTATTAGTATATTTGCATAGAAATTAGAGGGTGTGACTAGCCTTCTAAGTAAATTGAAGGGGAAGGTTCGTAGGCTTTTTATGTCTGTCTTTCCCCTGATATTTTACACATTAACTAACTTAAAGAAAACACAAATGGCAAAAAGAATGACAGACTCAGATAAATGGAAGAAAGGTTTTATGAGAGGACTAGCTCCTAAATACAAACTACTTTGGCTCTATATATTAGATGATTGCACACACGCAGGAATATGGGAAACTGATTTTGAGGTAGCATCTATTAGAATAGGAAGTAAGATAACAGAAGCTGAAGCTGTAACAGTAATGGCTAGTCAGATAAAGATATTTGATGGAGGTAATAAATGGTTCATCCCTAGTTTTATTGACTTCCAATATGTAACTCTAAACGAAAATTCAAGAGTTCATCAGTCGGTTATAAAAGCACTAGACAAATATGATGTGTATAATATTGAAGGCATTAGTCCTGTTGATGTAGCAGGACTTCCTAACGAGATAAAGAAGCCTATTATAAAGCGATTTAAGGAACCTACAGTAGAAGAAGTACATGAATACTGCAATGAGAGAAAAAACAAGGTCTGTGCTGATACTTTTGTAGACTTCTATGCGAGTAAAGGTTGGATGATTGGTAAGGGAAAGATGAAGGATTGGAGAGCCTGTGTTAGAACTTGGGAAAAGAACTCAGTTAAAGACAAGACAGGTAGAAAGGAATTAGCTAATAAGGATTACAATAAGTTTTAAAGATGAAGTTTGAAAACAAAGCAAATAAATTAAGAGAGCAGGAAACCCTTAAAGCCTTTAGTGATAGTTTTGGATTGACATTTGCTAAACATCCTGAATACGCTCATATAGATGCAGCACTCTATAACAATGGAAGTATTATAGGATTCGCAGAGGTCAAAGGAGTTCATAGAAGCATAGAAAAAGCTCAAGATGTTTTAGTTTCAATGAGGAAGATAGTGAGAGGTCAGATGCTACAAGTACAGAGTAATTTACCTGTAGCAATTTTATGGGCATTTGATGATGCTATTGTCTATGAGAGGATAAACAACCTAAAAGGAATCTTTTATTATGGTGGTAGGAAAGTAAGAGAGGGAAGTACATTTGACCAAGAGATGTTAGTTAAAGTATTAATCAAGAACTTAATTAGAATAAAATTATGAGAACACTAGAGGAAACATTAAAGAACGCAACTCACATTCATATTAGGGATTACAAAAGATATTCCTTTGGCAGTAAGGAGGAGTGTAAAGCATTATTCATTGAAGCATTTATGTTAGTGGATAAAACAATTAAAGAGTACAAGCATCTACCTGAGTATGACAATGTTATAGATTGGTTGTCAGATACAGATGGTAAGGGATTGTTCTTGATAGGAAACTGTGGTAGAGGTAAGTCTATAATACTTACAGGAGTTATACCATTGATATTCAATGCTAGGATAGGTAAGATACTAAAGCCTATTCCTGCTAGGAAGTTACATACAGTTACAGAATACAAAACTCCGTTCATTGTAATTGATGATATTGGCACAGAAGAAATTGTAAATAACTATGGGACTAAGATAGATGCAGTAGAAAATGCAATATTTGAGGCTGAAGATGATTTAAAATTACTATTATTGACATCTAATTTAGATGCGAGTTCTATCAAGGAGAGGTACGGAGATAGAATATATGATAGAATAAGAAGATTGTGCAAGGTAGTTTTTATGAAAGGAGATAGTTTAAGAAAATAAAATACTCAGGAAATAAATAATAATAAATACAGGGTAAGACCTAAAAGCATTTAATTTTTCAGCCCTGAGTAGTAGAGGGGGGGTGTGGTTACCTCCCCAATACAATAAGTATATGTAAGTAAATATAATAAGGTGAAAAGTAAACAAAAGAATGTAATTGCATATAATATGTCTTGTTTATTCACGACTTTAAAAGACAAC
>Ga0307986_10000281_pt1 | contig 37626 bp, 30 predicted proteins | sample EllFjometageno82_FD_203170 | JGI IMG/M metagenome (GOLD analysis project Ga0307986, IMG submission 203170) | Marine microbial communities from Ellis Fjord, Antarctic Ocean - #82 | ecosystem: Environmental > Aquatic > Marine > Unclassified | place: Southern Ocean | collected 2014-10-09 | reverse complement strand
AGATCTATAAAAAAAATGATAGAATGGATTTGTTAGAAGTTGAGCAAAATGAATTTGATCTTTTATCTAATTTTTTTCCACAACAACTAAACGATGAAGAAACTAAAAAGATATGCATTAATACAATAAGTAAGTTGAGTGCCACATCAATTAAAGATATGGGTAAAGTGATGGGTGAATTGAAAAAGTCATACCCTGACAATCTAGACTTTGCTAAAGCTGGACCCCTACTCAAAGAACTATTGAATAAACAATGAAATATCCAAAAGAGTATTTGGATGAAATTAAAACTCGTTTAAAGGTTTCAACAGTTATATCAAAATCTGTCAGTCTAAAAAAAAGAGGCAAAGAATTTGTAGGCTTATCACCCTTTAAAACTGAAAAAACACCATCATTTACAGTTAATGATGAAAAAGAATTTTATCATTGTTTTGCAACATCTGAACATGGAAATATTTTTGATTTTTTAATGAAAACTCAAAATTTAAAATTTGGAGAAGCAGTAAAATCATTGGCAAATCTTGCAGGTATGAGACCTTATACATTTTCAAAACAAGATGAAGTGCGTGAAAAAAATTGGCAAGAGTATTGCTCAATCTATAATCAATATGTTCAATTTTATCACGATGAAATTTTAAAAAATGAAAGCTTAACCATTGCGAGAGGCTATTTAAAGAAAAGAAACCTTAGTAAAAATGAAGTCAAAAATTTTAAAATTGGATTTGTTGAAAGAAATTCTAATTTTTTTGAAAAATTAAAAGATGAATTTAGTGAAAAAGTTTTAGTTGAAAGTGGTCTTTTTTATTTAGATGAAAAAAAGAATACATATGCTGAAAGATTTCGAGATAGAATAATATTTCCAATTAATAATATTTCAGGCCAACCCATTGGATTGGGGGGAAGAACTATCCAGGAAAATAGTTATTCAGCAAAATATATTAACTCTCCTGAAACACCTTTTTTTAAAAAGGGTTCTAACTTATATAATTTGGATTTAGCTAGAAGATTATCAAATAAAATAGATCACGTATATTTAGTTGAGGGATATATGGATGTAGTTGGTTTAAGTAAAAATGGAATTGAAAATGTTGTGGCAAATCTTGGAACCTCTTTAACTGATAGACAGATTTTAATTCTCAACCAATTCTTTGAAGATATAATTATTTGTTTTGATGGTGATGAGAGTGGATATAAAGCAGCACTTAGAGCAGCAGAAAACTCAATTAAAGAACTTCAGCCAGAAAAACAAATTTCGTTTCTTTTTTTACCAGATGGAGAAGATCCTGATAGCTATGCAAATAAAAATGGCAAAGCAAACTTTATTGACTTTACCAAACAAGCAAAAATTTCCATTCATCAGTTTATATTTAATCATTATAAGCAACAAACTGAAAATAATCCTTCATCAATGGCAATTTTTGAAAAAAAGTTAAGAGCGATTGCTGCAACTATAAAAGATGATTTTATAAAAAAATATGTATTAGAGTTTTTCTTAGAAAAAATTTCATCTTTAACTCCACATAGTAACGTAGGAAAAAAACAATTTTATACTAAAAAGATTAAATCATTACAGTCTACTCAAAAACATTTTAATGAAAGTAAATCATTGAGCGGTGTTGAGCTTAAAGAGTTTTCATTACTTTATTTGATAATGAATAATTTAGATCTATTTCAAGAAAATATTCACATGATTGAAAATATAAAATTATTTAGTGAGGAAAATAAATTAATTTATGAAACTTTAATAACCAAAATAAAAAGTGGAGAAAAACTTACTTTAGATCAAATTCCTATCGATCCTCAATTAACTGAAAAAATTTTTAAGTTTGCTTCAATAAAACATATTTTGAATAATCATCAAAATGATCAGAATAAAATGTTTGAATTGTTAGAGGAGGTTTCTAGAGATCTTAAAAACTATGATTTAGAGTTTAGGATTGAAGAGCTTGAATCAAAATTCTCTAAAGATTTAAGCGAAAACACTTTCAACGAAATAAGAGAGCTAAAAAAACAAAAAAACATCAATTAAATCCTTAAAAAAATACATGGATTTTTCTCAAATTGCGCTTATATAAGTCATCTCAAATATACTATTGTGGAAAGAATAATTACAAAATCATTTGCTAGACTAATGGGTCGTGGAACTCACAGAGGATTTGTAACTTTTGACGAGCTTAATAAATCTTTAGGAAAACGTAATCTTTCCAACGATAATTTGGAACAAGCATTCATGCACATTCTAGATGTTAATGTAGCTTTAGTAGAAAAAAAATCAGATTATAAAGTTTTAAGAAAAAAAGAAAACTCATCTACAGAAACTGGAAAAACCATAGAAAAAAGTGACGACCCGATAAGAATGTATCTTAGAGAGATGGGTGGTGTTGAACTTCTTTCTCGTGAAGGAGAGATTGCAATTGCAAAAAGAATAGAGGCTGGAAAAGATGTAATGTTAATCGCATTAGCCCAGAGTCCTATCACTGCACAACAATTTGTTGAATGGGATGAGAAGCTTCAAACAGATGAAATTTTAGTTAGAGAAATTATAGATATTGATACAAACTATATGGAGGATGAGAATACAGGACAAAGTGCCAAACAAAGAAATTCAGGTGAGACTGATAAAAATATAGAAGGTTCAGGCAGTAATGATGATGATGAATTTAACCCAACACTTGCTGCGATGGAAACAGAGATAAAGCCCAAAGTTTTAAAAACTGTTAACACACTTACAAAAGAGTACGCAAAATTAGTAAAATACCAAAAAGAAAAACTAGAATGTATTTTAAAATCAGAAATCTTCTCAGCTTCAAAAGAAAAAGGGCATGACAAAATTGTAAATGACATTTTAGAAAATATCAAATCTCTTCAACTATCTCCATCTGTATCAGAAAATTTAGTTCAGAAACATTATATTGAAAATAAAAAAATTGTTTCATTAGAAGGAAATCTTTTAAGACTTGCAATGGACCAAAAAATTCCAAGAAGTGAATTTATTAAGTTTTATATTGGTAATGAAATTAATCCAAACCTTAAAAAATTTCTTGATACCAACCCAATGTGGAAACAGTTTTTTTCAAAAAATAAAGATGAATTTAAAAATATTAGAGAAAGATTAATTGAAATAAGTCATAAGCTTGGAATTTCTGTCACTGATTTTAAAAAAATAGTTAGTAGAGTTCAAAAAGGTGAAAAAGAATCTAGAGTAGCAAAAAAAGAAATGGTTGAAGCCAACTTAAGATTGGTAATTTCAATTGCAAAAAAATATACAAATAGAGGACTTCAATTTTTAGATCTAATTCAAGAAGGAAACATAGGCCTTATGAAAGCTGTTGATAAATTTGAATATAGAAGAGGGTATAAGTTTTCAACATATGCTACATGGTGGATAAGACAGGCAATAACAAGATCTATTGCAGACCAAGCAAGAACGATAAGAATTCCCGTTCATATGATTGAAACAATCAACAAAATTGTAAGAACCCAAAGGCTAATTTTAAGTGAGTTTGGAAGAGAAGCAACACCTGAAGAATTAGCTCAAAAATTAAGAATGCCTTTAGATAAAGTAAGAAAAGTTCTGAAGATCTCAAAAGAGCCAGTATCTTTAGAAAAACCAGTAGGAGATGAAGAGGATAGTAGCTTAGGTGACTTTATTGAAGATACAAAAGCGCTAGCCCCTCTTGAGCAAGCAATTAAATCTAATTTAAGCGAAGCAACTACAAAAATTTTATCATCTTTAACACCAAGAGAAGAAAGAGTATTAAGAATGAGGTTTGGTGTTGGTATGAACACAGACCATACACTTGAAGAAGTGGGTCTTCAATTTTCTGTTACCAGAGAACGTATTAGACAAATAGAAGCTAAGGCACTAAGAAAGTTGAAGCATCCTAGCAGATCTAAACAATTAAAAAGTTTTTTAGAAAGTTAAAACTCGTTGTCTATTTTAAATGAATTTATAAGTTATTAGATTAAAAGATGAATAATAGAATATTAGATAGTTATTTTTTTATATTATTTGCCTTAATTCCAGTAGCAATAATTTTTGGACCAGCAATTTCATTTATCAATATTTTATTGATAAATTTTTCTTTTATTAGTCTTTTAATATACAAAAAAGAATATAAGTTTTTATCAAATAAAACTATAAAGTTAGCTTTATTATTATGGTTATATTTAATCTTTAATTCGATTATATCAGAAAACTTTTCCATAGGTGCTTTAAGAAATTTTGGATTTATTCGATTTATAATTCTTTTTTGTGCATTTAATTATTTTTTTTATTATAAAAGTTTTTTTAATAAAATTTTTATAATTTGGGCACTCACTCTTTTTGTGCTAACGATAGATACCTATGTTGAAAGTTTTAATGGAACAAATATTTTAGGATATGGTGAAGCATATGGAGAAAGAATTGTTAGTTTTTTTAAAGATGAGCCCATTGTTGGTGGGTATATCAATGCCTTTCACTTGATTATTGTTGGTTATTTTTTTTCTTTAGTAAGTAAATTTTCCACAAATTATAAGTATCTCATATTAGTAGTCTCGTTATTTTTTCTTTGTGCAATATTTTTAACTGGAGAAAGGTCAAATGCAATTAAAGCTATTTTTGGGTTTTTGTTTTTTTATTATGCTAATAATCATTTTAAGATTAAAGAAAAATTAATTTCAATTCTATTAGTGTTTATATTAATTGGCTCTTTGATTAATAGTTCTGATTATTTAAAAAATAGGTATAAGCTTCAATTTTTAGATCCAATTCTTGTTATGTATCAATCTAAAGTAAAAACTACATTAGATAAAAGCATCATGGGTGGTGTTACTACATATACTAGCCTTTATCAATCTGGTTATAGTGTTTTTAAAAGTTATCCATTTTTTGGTGTAGGAAATAAAAATTATAGATTACAATGTAGAAAAATTTATGATAATCCTAATATTTGTAGCACACATCCTCATCAGATTTATTTTGAGTTTTTAGCAGAGCATGGCCTTATAGGGACAATTATACTCCTGCTCATTTTATTTAATATGGTTTTTAGCAAGGCAGCTATAATTTTTCAGTCAAAAAACTACATACAGATCGGTAGCTTTATTTTTTTACTTACTTTGTTCATACCTTTTTTACCAAGTGGTGCTTTCTTTACTGATTATAGTCTTACTATTTTTTGGCTTAATTTGTCCTTAATGTACTCAGTTAATACAAAAACAAATATATTTTCAAAAAATTAATATTTGGAATGTACTCATTTCATTCAAGGAAAAATTGAAGTATTACTTTATTGTTATAAAGGGGGACTGTAGCTCAATAGTAGAGTACTGCATTGACATTGCAGGGGTAGTTGGAGCATAACCAACCAGTCCCACCATTAAAGATATTTTTGCCTATGCTAGACATTGCTTACATTATAATATAATTACAGTTTAATTTTCTAGGGCCTGTAGCTCAGTTGGTTAGAGCAGTACACTCATAATGTATTGGTCCCAGGTTCGAGTCCTGGTGGGCCCACCAAAATTTTATCACTTTTTAGGCTTTTTTACTCCAGCCAGTCTCTGGAGTAAGTAAATTTCTTTTTCTGATAAGGTTTCTTTTTTATTCAACTCTTCAATAATCTTTTCCTTCACAGTCATTGATGACAGTAAACTAACTATTGAGGATAAAGCAGTTAGTAAAATAAAGTATATATAACTGGGTATAAAGAATATTAAAGCAGTAAAGATGCTTGCCCAGCCAATAAATACTCCTTTGAGAATAGTTCTTTGGCTTTTCAAATCTTTTATTTTTATAAATTGAAAAAATAAAAGCATTGAAAGAGCCATTGTACCAGCTATTGCAAACCACAAGGTAACAGTAATATCTGATGTACTACCGCCGATAAACGTATCATCCATTGCTTTCTGAATAAAATAAACCATAAAACCTTTGTAACCAAAATACATCACAAAAATCATCGATGTTATAGCAGACAGTATAAAAGATATTTTGGAGGAAATTTGTAGTTTTTTCATTAATAAATAAAATTTATTATTTTACTTAGAAGTTACTTAGTTACAAATTCTGATAAATTTTTAAAAAGTGCATCGATATTTCCATCATTAGAATTTATTATAGATGAAAATTCCTCTTTTTGAGTTCTGGCTAAACTTAGTCCTTCAATTATTAAATCTCTTATTAAAAGGTTTTCGGGGTCTTTTGTATATACCCTCCATTCAATTTTAACTTCAGGCCTGCTATCAGTTGATGCTAATGTACTAGAAACTATCGTATAATTTTCATTAATTTTTTTCTTAGAGTTTACTTCAATTTCTGGATTAGAGTATTCAGCCAACCTACTAGAAAAACTTTTTAAAAAGTATTCTGAAAATACTTTTTCATACTTCTTTATTTGATCTTTACTTAAATTTTTTCTATGTGCTCCAAGTGAATAAAATCCTATTCCCCTGATATCAACAGTGTCTCTTGCTATTTCTTTCAGCCTTTCTACTCTTTCAGCCTTCGTCAGGTCTCCACCAAGCGTTTTTGCTGCCCTATTAACTGTTGATTGAACAAAAACATCTGCTTCAATTGAATAGACTTTAGTGATACTTGAAAAAGAAATTATTATAAAAGTTAAGAAAGTTAATATTTTTTTTGACAACATTTTTCCATTTTTTAGATTGTTTTATCTTTAATTACTGAGATTGAACTTCTTCCCAGTCACCATCATCCATAGTCTCAGTAGTTTTATTTGAGTTTGCAATTTTTTTTTGCCTATCTTGCAAATATAAACTTCTCACAGAAGCATAAAAATCCATAGAATTCTTTTCTAAATTATCAATAGATTCCAAATTTTTTGCTCTAAAGTCTATTCCTGATGTAACTCTTGTACCAATGTATACATCTTTACTTAAATATTCATTATTACCATGAGTAGAAGCGTTATAGTAAGGATCTCCACCCAGCACATTTACAAACATACCAGCTGTATCTCTAACAGTTGATGGTCCTAAAACTGGAACAACTAAATAGCACCCTGCACCAACACCCATAAATCCTAGCGTTTGACCATAATCTTCTTTTTCATATTCTGGAAAACCCATTTGTTCAGCTACATCAAATATTCCAATAATTCCCACCGTGGTATTAACAACAAATCTTCCCGTATTAACACCTGCTGTTTTAAAGTCTCCCTGCAGAATATTATTTGGTATTGTTACAAGAGAGGAAATATTATCAAGAGCATTACTTGTTCCAGTTCTTACTGAAGCAGGTAAGCTTCTATAGCCTTTTGCAACTGGCTTAAATATTGCTTTATCCAAACCCATATTTAGTGAAAATGTAGCTCTATTTAAACCTTCAAAACAGTCTTTTACTGGTTTTGATTTTTTTGATAAACTATTTTCGCCATCTGTATCAGCATTAACATTGGTAGCTAGCATTATAGCAATTAGAGATGATACTAAGATTTTTTTCATTATGACTTATTATATAGTACATATTACAATAAAGTAAATCTAGATTTTTCAAGAAAAAAGACTTAATTTATGCCAATAAAGACTACATTAAACTACTCTCCAAACTTTATTACTAAAAAAAGAAGATTTAAACAAATCAGATTTATTATTTTTCATTATACGGGAATGAAAAAAGAATCAGAGGCAATAAGCAGACTTACTAATATACAATCTGAGGTTAGCTGTCATTATTTGATTAAAAAAAGTGGAGAAATTATTACAATGGTGCCAATATCTTATATTGCATGGCACGCAGGCAAATCTTCATGGGGAAACCACAAGTCTCTAAATAAAAATTCTATTGGTATTGAAATTACAAATCCAGGTCATGAGTTTAATTATAAGAAATTTACCAAAAAGCAAATTAGCTCTCTTTTGAAATTAAGTAGATTTTTGATTGAAAAATATAAGATTAATATTAAAAATATTTTAGGCCACTCCGATATAGCTACAGAAAGAAAAAAAGATCCAGGAGAAAAATTTCCATGGCAATACTTATCTCAAAATAAAGTAGGCTTATGGCACACAATAAAAAAACAAGATCTAATTAAAAATAGAAAAATCATAATTACAAAAATAGAGAAAGAGATTTTTATCAACAATTTATATAAGATTGGATATTCAAAAAAAATTTCAAAAAATATAAGTAAAGAGAAGCACTTAAATTATCTCTCTAAAGCTTTTCAAAGAAGGTATAGGCAAGATTTAATAGATGGTAAAATTGATCTAGAATGTTTGATTATAAGTCAAAATTTAATTAAAAAGTATTACTAATTTACCTTGAAGTTTTATATTTAAGTAATAAATTACTTTTGCCAGATAAATGACTTGTCGCTTTAGATTTATTTAAAGAGGAAAGTCCGGGCTCCACAAAGACACAGTGCCAGGTAATGCCTGGCGGGGGAAACCCTAGGGATAGTGCCACAGAAAATAAACCGCCATAACATGGCAAGGGTGAAAAGGTGTGGTAAGAGCACACCGGTTCTATTGGTAACAATGAACGCTGGAAAACCCCACTGGGAGCAAGACTAAGTAGAGATGACACTGTTGCAAAACTAAAAGCCGTCTTTGGCTAGTCATCAGGGTTAGTTGCTTGAGCTTAAGAGTGATCTTAAGCCTAGAGAAATGATAGGTTTAAATGACAGAACCCGGCTTATAGTTTATCTGGCAACTTATACACATTACGTTATTTGCAAATTTAGATGTTCACCCTTTGATTCATAATTGAATCATTTCTGTTCTTTTTTTTCATTCTTAAATTGCATTAAACCAAAAAAAAATTGATTTCAAGTTTGATAAGAGTACATCAGGCATATTGGTAATTACTAATAAATATAGTAAAAAACAACATTTGACATAACCCTATAATACCCATATTGTCCCATATATTCCCAAATGTGGAATTTATAGAATGTATGAAATATAAAAAATATGTTTTTATCTACTTACGAGAACAAAATAGACAAAAAAGGGAGGGTGTCAGTGCCAGCTAGTTACAGGTTACATCTTTCAAATCTAGGTTATAATGGTGTTATCTGTTACCCATCATTTAATAATCAATCTATTGAAGCCTGTTCACAAGATAGAATTGAAAAACTTTCAGCAAGTATAGATTCTTTAAGTCCATTTGAAGAAAAAAGAGATTTTTTTGCAACATCAATTTTATCAGAAAGTATGAATTTACAATTTGATAGTGAGGGCAGAATTTCAATTTCAACAAAATTATTAAAACACGCTAAAATAAAAAATAGCATGTTATTTGTGGGTCAAGGTCAAACATTTCAAATTTGGGAACCATCAGCGTTTGAAAAATTTAAGGTAAATGCAAAACGAAAAGCAAATATAAATCGAGCAAGTCTTAAATGGGAAAAACATTTTAATAACAATGAGGGGAAATAAAAATGACAATTAACTTTAAATCGCCAGAAATAAAAGAATTACAACCAAGATTACTAGTTGTAGGCGTTGGTGGTGCAGGCGGAAATGCACTTAATGAAATGATTGATAACGGATTACAAGGAGTAGAATTTATTGCTGTAAACACTGATGCTCAAGATTTAAAACTAAGTAAGGCTAAAGCAAAAATTCAAATTGGTTTAAATTTAACAAAAGGTTTGGGTGCGGGAGCAAAGCATGACATTGGTCAAGCTGCTGCAGATGAATCTTTAAATGATATTATAAATACACTTCAAGGTGCAAATATGGTTTTTATTACTGCTGGTATGGGCGGTGGAACTGGAACAGGTGCAGCACATGTTATTGCAAGGGCTGCAAAAGAATTAAATATTCTAACAGTAGGAGTTGTTACACTTCCTTTTCTATATGAAGGTCCTTCAAGAATGAGAACAGCACAACAAGGTCTTGAGGAGTTGAGAAAACATGTGGATACAATTATTGTAATTCCAAATCAAAACTTGTTTAAAATTGCAAACGAACAAACCACATTTGAAGAATCATTTAAACTTTCAAATAATGTTTTAATGCAAGGAGTACAAAGTGTAACTGACCTGATGGTTCGACCAGGCATAATTAATTTAGATTTTGCTGATGTTGAGACTGTAATGGCTTCAATGGGTAAAGCAATGATGGGAACAGGAGAGGCCGAAGGAGAAGGCAGAGCTGTAAAAGCAACAGATATGGCAATTAGCAATCCATTAATTGATGATTACACACTGAAAGGTGCAAAAGGATTATTAGTTAACATTACAGGAGGCAAAGATCTTAAACTTTTCGAAGTTGATGAAGTAGTAAATAAAATAAGAGCAGAAGTAGATCCAGAAGCTGAAGTAATTATAGGAGCTATTACTTCCACAGAACTCGACGGCAAGATTAGAGTTTCGATCGTAGCAACAGCGCTAGATGGACAGCAGCCAGAATCAAAATCTGTAATTAATATGGTTCACAGAATACACAATAGAAACCCTGGTTATTCGGATTTTAGCGTATCAGGTTCAGCTCAATCATTTAATTTTTCACAAACAATGCCTAGTCCAATTACGCATGGAGCTAATGCATTAAAATTAGAAAATGAAGTTATAGCAGAGTCGTCTACTAGTATTTCTGCATCAGAAATGAAGAAAGAAAAAACAGCTACCAACAGTGAAGTTGACAATGTTATTGAAAGTAATTACTTGCATGATTATGAAAAATCATTTGCAGAAGAAGTTCAGGGAAACATGAATGAAGTAGAAGAAAAAGCATCTGAGAAAGAAGAGCATATTTCTAATGGACTTGAAAACTTCGGCGTAGAAGGCGAAACTGCACCAGACTTGTTTACTACAGACACTGAAAAAACTGAAAACGAAGGCTTGTTATCTTCAGAAAATAATGAAATTAATTATGAGGATGATGATCTAGAAATTCCTGCATTTTTAAGAAGACAAAAAAATTAATGGACTACAAAAAAATAAATGATAGCCACCATAATACCGGATATGAAAAACCATTATCCAGTATTGCTAAGTGAATTAATTAGCATTATTACCCCTCAGTATGGTGGCACATTTATTGACTGTACATTTGGACAAGGTGGTTACACAAAAAAAATTTTAGATTTTGCAGGTACGAAAGTCATAGCTCTAGATAGAGATATAGACAGCAGTAAAAAAGCTCTAGAAATTCAAAAAAAATATGAAGATAGATTTTTATTTAAGAATATAAAATTCAGCCAACTTGATAACTTAAAACTTAAAAATGAATATATAGCAGGAGTAATTTTCGATTTAGGTTATTCATACACACAAATAAAAAATCCAAAAAAAGGTCTTTCTTTTGAAACAATTGGTGAACTTAATATGAAAATGGGAATTAATGAATTCTCAGCTAAAGAAGTAATAAATAAACTAGATGAAAAAGAATTAGCTAAAATATTTAAATATTTTGGAGAGGAAAAAGATAGTAATAGAATAGCTCACAACATTGTAGAAGATAGAGTAAAAAGAAAAATAACTACAGAAGAATTAGTCAGAATTATAGATTCTTCAAAAAGGAAAAAAAATCAAAAAACTCACAGTGCAACAAAAGTATTTCAAGCATTAAGGATATTTGTTAACAAAGAAATTAGTGAATTAATTTATGGGCTTATTAATTCTGCAAAAGTGGTTAAAAAAGATGGGATTATAGCTGTTGTGACATTTCACTCTCTAGAGGATAAAATAGTTAAATATTTTTTTAAAAGTTTATCAGAAAATAAAAGCGTATCTCGATATATGCCAAAAAATGAAGAAAAAGTTAATTTATTTAAATCTATTAGTAAAAAACCAATTACCCCTTCAGCAAACGAAATTAAAGAAAATCCACCTTCAAGGTCAGCAAAATTAAGATACGTTATTAAAAAAGAAGAATTTTATGACTTTGAGACAGATATTTTAGATAAGTTTAAATATTTAATTGAAATTGAAAATTTATCAAACAAATTATGAAAAAAGTAGCATTGTTAATTATTTTTGTATTAATTTTAGCCACATCCTTAGTTAAAAATTCAACCAAAAAAATTGAAGATAAAATTTTCATTTTAAATGAATCTATTAGATCTTTAAAAGTAGAATTTGGTGACGTAATGTTAGAATATAATTTTTTAAGCTCACCAAATAAACTGATTCAATATCAATCACAATATTTTGAAAAAGATTTAATTAAGATTGATATCATGAGGATTAAGGAAATTTCAGAAAAAAACAATATCATAGAGTTAACAGATTTCATAAAAAAATAAAAATGAATAAAAAACATTCTAAAATTTTTTTAGAAGAGTATGAAAATAAATTTTTATACAAAAAAAGTAAAACTAATTTAAATATAGAATTTAATAGAATTGCTTTCATTTTTTTTGTGTTTTTAGTGATTTCAATAATCTTTTCAATACAACTTCTTCATTTAGGGTCTTTAAAAAAAGAGAATATTGTTAAGCCATTAATTACTAAGAAAAATTACAGAGCAGATATAATAGATAAAAATGGAAATTATTTAGCTAAATCAGTTAGTTCAATTGATATAGGAATTAGTCCAATAGAAGTAATAGATAAAAAAAGATTATTAATTAATCTAAAGTGGATTTTTCCCAATAAAAACTACAAAGAAATTAAAAAGAAGCTTAATAAAAATAAGTTTTTTAAGTTTGAAAAAAATATATCAGAATTAAACTACGAAAAGATTATGTCACTTGGAGATAAAGGAATTAGATCAGAGGAAAAATTAACAAGGATATATCCACAAAAAAATCTTTTTAGTCACATAATTGGACAAATAGATGATGACAACAACGGCATCTCTGGAGTAGAAAAATCATTTGATAAAGAGTTAAAGACATCAAAAGATTCAGTAAGATTGACCGTAGATGCAGATATTCAATTTTTAATAAGAGAAGAATTGTTAAGATTCCAGAGAATATTTAGAGCCAAAGGAAGTGCTGCTATTTTAATGGATGTAAACAATGGAAGTGTAATTTCAATGATTTCACTTCCGGATTTTGATCTTAATGAAAGAAAGACAATTACAAACGTGGATTTCATTAATAGAGCAACTAAGGGTGTTTATGAATTTGGTTCAGTTTTCAAAACGTTTACAGTTGCAGCTGGTTTTAATGAGAACCTGATAGAACCCAATACTGAATATCTAAACCTAAAAAAAAAAATTGAGTGCAATGGATTTAAGATAGAAGAATATAATGACAAAACACCAACAGATCTTACAGTTGAAGAAATTTTAATTAGATCTGGAAATATAGGATCTGTTCGAATAGGGCAGAAAATAGGAGTAGAAAAATTTAAGTCTTTTTTAAAAACAATTGGTGTACTGGGTACAATTGATTTTGATATTAAAGAGGTAGGAAAACCACATCTAATCAACTGGGGAAAATGTAAATTAGTAACAGCTTCATATGGTCATGGCATTACAACTACTCTTTTGCAAATAGCCAAAGGTTATTCAATAGTTACGAATGGTGGATATGATATTCGGCCAACTATAATCCAAAAAAAACTAATAGAAAAAAATTCACGAGAAAGAGTATTAAACAAAGGTGTTTCAGATAAAATGAATAAGATATTAAGAAAAGTTGTTACAAATAAAGAAGGGACTGCTGGACTAGCAAATGTGGAGGGTTATGAAGTAGGCGGTAAAACTGGAACAGCACAAATATCTAAAAATGGAAAATATACACGAGATAAAGTAAATACATTTGCAGCAATCTTCCCATCACAAAAACCAAGATATATTTTAGTGGTTATGATGGATGAGCCAAAGACCAATAGTGAGTACATTTACCACTATAGAGACGATACGCAACCAACCAAAGGAACACCATTTAATACAGCAGGATGGACATCAGTTGAAGTTGTGGGAAAAATCATTGAAAGAGTTGGGCCTATTTTAGCCACAAAATATATACAAAATTAATTAATCCATGATCATCGAAAATTATTTTAAAGGGATTAAATCAAAATATAAAAGTCAATATTTTTCAGGCCTTTGTTTTAATAGCTCAGAATGTAAAAAAGGTAATATTTTCTTTGCAATAAAGGGAGCTAAGATAGATGGTAATAAATTTATTAATCACGCCATTAAGAAAGGTGCAAAAATTATTATTTCAAAACAAAAATTTGAAGGTCTAAAAAAAAATATATTATTCATAAAATCCCTCAATGTAAGAAAGTCTTTATCAGAATTTGCTTATGCAATTTATAAAGATAAACCTAAAAATATAATTGCAGTAACTGGAACAAATGGCAAATCGTCAGTAGCTGATTTTTATTTTCAAATTCTAAAGTTGAATAAAAAAAAAGTAGCCTCAATAGGAACTTTAGGTATTAAAACACAGAATCATATAAAAAAAGTTTCAAATACAACTATAGACCCGGTTGCATTAAGCATCTGTTTAAATAAACTTAAAAAAAAAAAAATTAATAATGTAATATTAGAAGCATCCAGTCATGGACTTAAACAAAATAGATTAGATGGTTTAAAATTTAATGCAGGAATATTTACTAATTTATCTCATGATCATTTAGATTATCATAAAAATTTTGACAATTATCTAGAATCAAAATTATATTTATTCAAAAAATTACTCAAAAAAGATGCTTTTATAATTACTGACAAAGAAATTCCACAATATAACAAGATTAAAGATATAGCCTTAAAAAAAAATTTTAGTATAGAAACTATTTCAAATAAGAATGGTAATTTAGAAACTATTTCCCATGAATATGAAAATGAAAAACAAATAGTTAAGATTAAGTATAATAAAAATATTTATAAATTTGAAACAAGATTAATAGGGAAGATTCAGATTCAAAATATTTTAATGGCAATGATAGCAGCTACCAAAAGTGGTATAAGTTTCAAAAAAATTGTTAATATAATTGATAAGGTAAAACCAGTAAGTGGAAGATTAGAGCAAATTGGAACCATCAAAAATAACTCTAAAGTTATATTGGATTATGCCCACACACCAGAAGCACTTAAAGCATCTTTAAAAAGTTTAAAAGAACAATTTAAGAATAGAAAAATTTCAATTGTTTTTGGTTGTGGTGGAGATAGAGATAAAAAAAAAAGACCGATGATGGGTAAAATTGCCAATCAATACTGTGATAAAATTTTTTTAACAGATGATAATCCAAGAAATGAAAACCCAAAAGAGATAAGAGTCTCTATAAAGAAAAATATTGATAACTCAAAAATCCATGAGACCTCAAATAGGGCAAGCGCTATTAAGAAAGCAATACTAAGCTTAAAAACAGGTGATATATTGATTATTGCAGGTAAAGGGCATGAAAAAACACAAGAGTATAAAAGCATAAAAATATTGTTTTCAGACAAAGAAGAAATATTAAATAATATTACAATTAAAAATAAAACACTTTCTCATAACTTTAAATTAAATATTTTAAAAGAATTAAGTAATTCAAATAATATTTCTTCAAAATTAGAAATTAAAAATGCATCAATTAATTCCAAAGAAGTTAATAAAAATGATGCTTTTTTTGCCATTAAGGGAAAAAATAAAGATGGAAATTTATTTATTAAAGAAGCTTTTAGAAATAAAGCATCACTAGTAATAACTGATAAATTAAAAGATAGTAAAAATTGTCTTAGGGTAAAAAATACTTTAAAATTTTTGACCAATGCATCATCGATAATACGAGATAATGTATCTAGTAAAATTATAGCTATTACTGGAAGTTCTGGAAAAACCTCACTTAAAGAATTAATTGGAAAATCTTTAAAAAATAATTACAGTGTTACTTATTCTCCAAAGTCATTTAACAACAAATTTGGTGTTCCAATAAGTTTGTTTAATCTAAAAAAAAATGATGATTTTGGTATTTTTGAAATTGGAATGGATAAAAAAAATGAAATAAATTTTTTATCAAAAATTATTAAACCTGATGTTGGTATTATTACAAATATTTCCTATGCACACATTAAAAATTTTAAAAATATTAAAGAAATAGCATTAGCTAAATCAGAAATTATTCAAAATATAAAAGAGAGTGGTTATCTCATTTTAAACGCTGATGATTATTTCTATAATTTTCATAGAAAGATAGCTGTAAGGAAGAAGTTAAACATTCTCTCATTTAGTATAAAAAATAAAAGTTCTAATGTTTATTTAAATTCAATAAAAAAAGAAAAATTTAAATATAAAATTTCAATAACAATCAATAATACAAATAAATATTTTTATTTTGATACATGTTATGAAAATGATATTAAAAATTTACTTGCATCGATCACAATCGTATCAATATATAAAAACATAGATAAACTAGATTGTAATTTTTTTTGTAATCACAAAATACCAACAGGAAGGGGTGATATTTCAAAAATTAGATTATTTAAAAAAATTTTTTACCTTATAGATCAAAGTTATAACTCAAATCCACTCTCATTGAGTTCAGCATTAAAAAATTTTAATATGATTAAACTGAGTGATACTAAAAAACATTTAATCCTTGGAGATATGTTGGAATTAGGAAAATACTCTCAAAAATTACATGCAGATGCTGTAAAAAATATTAATAAAACATCAATTAAAAATGTGAATGTTATTGGAAAATATATGAGTGAAGCATATAAAATTCTTCATAAGAGTAAAAAAGGCTCTATTCTAAAAAATTATTCAGAAATAATTAATTTGATTAAAAATAATATAAATAATAATGATTACTTAATGATTAAGGGTTCAAATTCGACAGGGCTTAATAAGTTAACAAACGATATAAAGTTGGGCAAAATCAATGCTTTATAATTTTATTTTAGATTTAATAGACCAATACAATTTTCTTAACGTCTTTAAATACCTGACTTTTAGAACAGGACTAGCGATGTTTACATCCATGGTGGTAGTTCTGCTTATAGGTACGCCGTTCATTAACTTTTTTTCAGCAAGGAAAATTTTAGATCCAATACGTACTGATGGACCATCAGAACACATCATAAAAAAAATAGGAACACCAACTATGGGTGGAGTGTTAATACTTTTAGGGTTATTTTCAGGAGTTCTTTTATGGGGAAATTTATCTAGTCACTATATTTGGTTCTTACTTTTTATAGTTACATCGTTTGGTTTGTTGGGTGCTTATGATGATTATAAAAAAATAAAATTTAAAAATTCATCTGGCATCTCATTTAAATTTAAGTTAGTTGCTCAAATTTTAATAGCCCTAGTAGCCATACTTATGTTATCTTATTTTTCAGAACATGAAGAATTGACAAATTTATATTTTCCATTTTTCAAAAATTTAATCATAAATCTTGGATGGTTTTTTGTACCATTTTCTATATTTGTAATTGTTGGATCATCAAATGCAGTAAATTTAACAGATGGGCTTGATGGTTTAGCTACAGTACCAGTGATATTAGTGGCAGCCTGTTTTGCTTTTATTAGTTATGTTACAGGAAATATTGTTTTTTCTGAATATTTACAGATAACCTACATTGAGGGCATGGGCGAGACGTCTATTTTTTGTGGAGCAATAATTGGATCATGTTTAGGGTTTTTATGGTTTAATGCACCACCAGCAAAAATATTCATGGGCGATACAGGATCTTTAGCATTAGGTGGATCACTTGGCGCTGTTGGAATAATTACTAAACATGAAATTGTATTAGCAATAACTGGTGGATTGTTTGTATTAGAAGCAGTTTCAGTTATTGTACAAGTATTGTCATTTAAATTGACAGGAAAAAGAGTTTTTAGGATGGCTCCTATTCATCATCATTTTGAAAAAAAAGGTTGGGCTGAATCAACAATAGTTATAAGGTTTTGGATAATCTCAATCATTCTTGCAATGATTGGATTAGCAACATTAAAACTTAGATAATGTTAAATAATCAGAATATCTTTAATCATAAAAAAATTTTAATATATGGATTGGGAAAAAGTGGTTTATCCACCTTTAGGTTTTTAAAGAAAAAAAATGAAGTTTATTTATTTGATGACAAAAAAATTAATGGTAACAATAAAACAATAAAAAAAAATTTAATTAGTCATCAAGAATTTTTAAAAAAAGATATAGACCATATAATAATTAGCCCAGGCATAGATATCAATAAATGTAACCTCAAAAGATATTTAAAAAAAAATTACAAAAAAATTAACACAGATTTAGATATTTTTTATGATTTTTATAGCAAAAATAAGAAAATAACTATTACAGGCACAAACGGTAAATCGACAACTGCCAGAATTTTATATGAAGTTTTAAGAGATCAAAATTTCGATGTCAGGATAGTAGGAAATATAGGAAATCCAGCATTATTAGAAAAAAATATAACAAATAAAACAATATTTGTAGTTGAGGCATCATCTTACCAGCTGGAATACAGTAAATTATTTAAATCTAATATTTCAGTGATTTTAAATATTTCACCAGATCATCTAGAGAGGCATAAAACTTTAAAAAATTATATTAAGGCAAAATTTAAAATCATTAAAAATCAAACAAAAAAAGATTATGCAATATTGAATATGAATAATATACACATAAAGCGTGAAATAAAATCTCTAAAATATTTACCAAAATTAATTAAAATTTACAAATACCCAGATATTCAATTTTTGAAAGATATCAATAATCAATATTTCTACAGCGTAGGAAATAGAGAAAATCTGGCTTTTATTTTTGAAATTTCAAAAATATTGAAAATTAAAAAAATTGATTTATTTAAAACATTAAAAAATTTTAAAGGCTTAAAGTATAGACAGCAAATAATTTTTAGATCTAAAAATTTAACTATCATTAACGACTCCAAGTCTACCAGCTTTTCATCATCAGTAAGTATCTTAAAATTAATGTCTAATGTTTCCTGGATAGTTGGTGGCTTAGCAAAAAAAGGTGACAAATTTTTATTACAAAAAAAAGATTGTAAAAATTTTAAAGCATACATTTATGGGACAAACAAGAGCATCTTTATAAGTAAATTAAAAAACATAATTAAGTATGAATCATTTGCAAATTTAAAACTTTTAATAAAAAAAGTTTTTTTAGATATAAAAAATAATGAAAATTCAAAAAAAAAAACTATTCTTTTTAGTCCAGCAGCAGCCTCTTTTGATAGTTTTAAAAATTTTGAAGAAAGAGGGAAATACTTTAATAATCTCATCAAAAAAATAAACAATGTATAATGATATTTCAATTAATAAAATGTACTACGTTTGGTGGAAAAATATTGACAAAGTAATTTTTGTACAAATAATTATTTTATTCAGCCTGGGATTATTTTTTTCTCTTGCATCAACCTCATTAATTGCATCTGATAAATTAGAGACTAATAGTTATTTTTTCTTTTTTAAACATTTGATATATTTTCTTATTGGAATGATTATCCTAATATTTTTTTCATTTCTTAGTGAAAAAAACCTTTTTAGAATTTCTATTTTTTTATTTTTTATTACATTATTTTTTTTATTTTTAGTCCCTTGGGTTGGTACCGAAGTAAAGGGAGCAAAACGTTGGCTTGATTTAATTTTTATACCAAGGTTTCAACCAGTAGAACTTATTAAACCTTTTACAATTATTTTTCTCGCTACTATTTTAAGTAGTGAAAAAAAAATTCATATTTATTATAAGTATTGTGCTAGTTTTATTGCAATAGTTCCTGCATCTTTTTTGTTGATGATGCAGCCCGATATAGGACAAACATTACTCATTTTTTTTTCATGGGTAACATTAGTTTTTATTTCAGGAATCAGCCTTATTGTATTCTTAGCTTTTTTTGGTATTTCCTTAACATCTCTAATTTATATGATCTTCTATATTCCTAAATTTGATTACATAAGAAAGAGAATTTTTTCTTTCTTTAATCCAGACACTGGAACTCATGGTGCTCAAGCTGCAAAATCTGTCGATGGAATATCCAGTGGTGGTTACTTTGGAAAAGGTATTGGAGAAGGAACATTAAAATATAAGGGGTCAGAAACACACACAGATTTCATAATCTCTGTAATATCAGAGGAGTTTGGAGTTGTTATAATTATTTTAATAATGGCAATTTTTTTATTTTTTATCTACAGCGTGTTTAAAAAGGTTTATTTAGAAGATAATGAAAAGATAAAACTAGTCCTTGTAGGATCAGTTACTATAATACTAATTCAAGCTTTAATTCATGTGGGTGTTAACATAAGATTATTTCCAACTACTGGTATGACCTTACCATTTTTAAGTTATGGAGGATCTTCAATTATAGGTGTGTCCATTCTTTCTGGCATAATCTTAAATCTAACAAAGAGAAAAATTAATTAATATGAAGAATATTTTAATTAGCACGGGAGGTTCTGGTGGGCATACGGTTCCAGCAAAAATATTTTATGAACACTTAAAGAAAGATTTTAATCTTTTTATGTCATCTGATGAAAGAGGGATTAAATTTTTAGATAAAGAGAAATACAGTATAAAGATTATAAATGCACCCAAAATATCTAAAAATATTATTTTGTTACCAGTTCAAATCTTTTCATTAATAGGACTATTTTTTAAATCATTTTTTTTTTTAAAAAATAAAAGGATCGAGATATTAATTTCAACTGGTGGATACATGTCCTTACCCTTATGTTTGGCATCAAAACTTTTAAATATAAAATTATTTTTGTTTGAACCAAATATGGTTTTAGGTAGATCAAATAGATTTTTTATCAAAAATTGTGTGAAAATATTTTGTTATTCTGAAAAAATTAAGAATTTCCCAAATAAATTTGTAGATAAAATTTTTATAATTCCAACTTTGTTAAGAAAAGAATTTTATAATATTAAGAAAACTGAGATAAATGATAAAGATGTTAATTTATTGATAATAGGTGGAAGTCAAGGTGCACAATCATTTGATGTAATGGTGCAAAGCTCAATAATTGATTTATCTAAAAAATATAAATTTAATGTTTATCAGCAAACGAATGAAAAAAATTTTCAAAATTTAAAATTATTTTACCAAGCCAATGAAATTGAGTATGAATTATTTGATTTTAATGAAAATATTTCAGTTTTAATGAACAAAGTTAATATATGCTTAACTAGAGCTGGCGCATCAACATTAGCAGAATTAGTTTTTCTCAACATACCCCATCTAGTGGTACCATTGCCTACGGCAAAAGATAATCATCAATTCGAAAATGCATCTTTTTATAATCAACATGGATGTAATTGGATTTTAAATCAAAATGAAATTAATGACACAAATCTTACTAATAAATTGTCTAATATCATTGACAATAAAGAAGAATATTTAGATAAAAAAATAAATATGAAAAATTTTAGCTATCAAAATACATGGAATAATATAAATCAGAAAATAATATCTACCATTAATGAAAATTGAATTAGCAAAAACTGAAATAATACATTTTGTAGGCATAGGCGGAATTGGAATGAGTGGTCTATCGCTAGTAATGAAAGGTATGGGATTTAAAGTTCAAGGTAGTGATATTTTTGATAATAAAAATATTGAACGATTAAAAAGAAATAAAATAAAGATTTTTATTAAACAAATAAAAAAAAACATTAAAAATGCAACAATTTTAGTTATTTCATCAGCTATTAAAAAAAATAATCCAGAATTAATCGAAGCAAAAAAAAGAGGGCTGCCAATTTATAAGAGAGGTGAAATGCTAGCCCATATAGTGTCATTAACAAAGAATATCGTTGTTACTGGTTCTCACGGCAAAACAACCACAACCTCACTGTTAGCCGCAATATTCTCTAAAACGAAGTTGGATCCCACAATTATAAATGGTGGTATACTCAATTCTTTAAATAATTCTGCAAAACTTGGCAAAAGTGATTGGACTATATTAGAAGCAGATGAGTCTGATGGTAGTTTTATACATGTGCCACCCACCTATTCGATTGTGACAAATATCGATAGAGAACACATGGATTATTACAAATCAATGAATGATCTTAAAAATTTATTTGTAAGCTTTATTAATAAAGTACCATCTTTTGGAAAGTCATTTATTTGTATAGATGATAAAAATAACATATCACTCCTAAAAAAAATCAAGATAAAAAATTACTATACATATGGAACTAATTCAAAGGCTCAATTTCATATTAAAAATATAAAATTAACAAAAGAATATTCAGAATATGATTTGGTAATCAAATTACCTGGAAAAAAAAAAATAACTATAAGTAAGATTAAAATACCACTTCTTGGGCTCCACAATATTAGAAATGCAGCTGCAGCTGCAGCAGTAGCCTCAACTATTGGTATACCCAAAGAAATTATTAAAAAAGGATTAAAAGGTTTTAAAGGAGTTCAAAGAAGATTTAATAAAATATTTACATACCGTGAGACAAGATTTTATGATGATTATGCACATCATCCAACAGAAATTAAAGAAGTTTTAAATGGCATAAGAGCTGCTTACAAAAAAGATGAGATAATTTGTGTATTTCAACCTCACAGAATTTCTCGATTGAAAGATCTCAAAAAAGAATTTACTTTATCCTTTAAGAAAGCAGACACTGTGATTTTATGTCCAATTTATACTGCTGGAGAAAAAATAAAATTAGGATTTAGTTATAATAATTTTGCTAAAGAAATTATTAAAAAATCAAAAGTTAAATTATTTTTAGTCAAAGATAAATATCAATTGGCTAAATTTATAAAACAAACTATTTATGGAAAAAAAATAGTCGTGGGAATGGGTGCTGGTACTATTTCCAGCTGGATGAAAGAACTCCCAAAACTAATATAATGACAGTTGATGAAATAAAAAAATTTTTAAGTGAAATTAACAGTAAAATCTATTTTGATTATGATTTAAAAAAAAGCAATTGGTTTAATATTGGGGGAAAAACAAAAGTTTATTTTAGACCAGAATCTTTATCAGATTTAGTAATATTTTTAAAAAATTTTGGACATAATGAGAAAATTTTTATTCTTGGAGCTGGTTCAAATACATTAATAAATGACACTACTTATGATGGAATTGTTATTAAGTTAGGAAAGAATTTTTCTAACATTTCGTTATTGCCTAATGATATTATTGTAGCTGGAAGCGCTTGTTCAGACAAAAAATTATCTGATTTTGCTATGAAAAATGAAATAGGTGGAATGGAATTTTTAGCATGTATACCAGGAACTATTGGTGGTGGATTAAAGATGAATGCTGGTTGTTTTAATAGAGAGTTTAAAGACATACTTATTTCTGTTCAGGCAATTGACCGATCAGGAAGAGTTATAACAATTCCCAAAGATAAAGTTGTCTTTGAATATAGAAATAGTGATTTAGACAAGGATTTAATCTTTTTGAGTGCTTCATTTAAAGGAAAAAAAAAAGATAAAAATCAAATAGAAAAACAAATTTTTGAATTAAAAAAACGAAAAGATGAAAACCAACCAACTAAAATCAAAACAAGTGGCAGTACATTTAAAAATCCAATTGACCAAACTCACAAGAAAGCATGGGAGTTAATTAATGAATCAGTACCTTTAGAATCAACTTTTGGAGATGCAGGTATTTCAGAAAAACATTGCAATTTCTTCGTAAATAAAAATAACGCTACTTTTAATGATATGAATAAATTGATAGAATTTGTTAAGGAAAAAGTAGAAGAAAAAACAGGCATTAAATTAGAAAAAGAAATCAAAATATTAGAATAATGATAAAGAAAAAAATTTTAATTCTTTGTGGGGGAATATCTAAAGAGCGTTTAATAAGTTTGGAAACAGGAAAACAAGTTGCCAACGAATTAAAAAAAAATAAATATAACGTTCTAACTTGTGAGCCAAACAATACCCTACTACAAAAAATAAAACTTTTTAATCCAAATATAATATTTAATGCACTACATGGGCAATTTGGAGAAGATGGTTATATTCAAGCTATTCTAGAAAAGCAAAAAATTCCCTATACACATTCTGGTGTAATTGCTTCATCTATAGCAATAGATAAAATAATTTCAAAAAAAATTTTTATAAAAAATAATATTTTAACACCTAAATATATTAAGTTTAATAATGCAAAAAGTAAAATTAAGGTTATTAAAGCAATAGAGGAAAAATTAAATTTTCCAGTTGTTATTAAACCTATAAATGAAGGCTCAAGTGTACACGTTCATATATGTAATAAAAAAAATATCGTAAAAAAATTAAATCAATTAAGCACTTATGACGAAATTTTAATAGAAGAATTCATTCCAGGCAGAGAAATTCAAGTTGCTATAATGGGCAATAAAAATCTTGGTTTAATAGAACTTAAGCCTAAAAGAAAATTTTATGATTATGAAGCAAAATATAACTCAAATGCAAAAACAGAACATATAATACCAGTCAACTTGAATAAAAAGGATTTAAAAAAAATTACTAATATTACATCTAAAGCACACAAAGTTATTGGATGTAGAGGTGTTACGAGGTCTGATTTTAAATTTTATAAGGGTAAATTTTATTTATTAGAAATTAATACACAGCCAGGCATGACTAAACTTTCATTGGTACCAGAGATAGCAAGTTACGTTGGTATAAGTTTTATAAAGTTAATTGAATGGATTCTAAAAGATGCATCAATCAATAGATAAAAAGAATAAAGTAATAATATATCTAATATTTCTACTTATATTAAGCACTACCAGTGGTAAGTTTTTAATAAAAAAAAAAATTTTTTCATTAAAGATTAACAATATTAATGTTTTTGGTTTAACTGTTGCAAAAAATTTAGAAATTAAAAATGATTTAAATGGTATTTTTGATCAAAATATATTTTTTGTTAAAAAAGAAGAAATTAGCAAAATTTTCAATAAACATAACATTATAGCAGAGTATAATATTAAGAAAATTTATCCCTCAACTTTAAATATAAATATTAAACCTACAAAATTTTTGGCAAAAATAATCAATTATAATAATTTAATAGTTGGTTCAAACGGTAAAATTATATCCGTTGAGCAAAATGATAAAAATTTACCTTATATATTTGGAGAATTTAACAGAAAATTTTTTTTAGAATTTATGCAAAGCGTTTATCAATCAAAATTTAACTTTTCTGAATTTAAAAATATATATTTTTTCCCTTCCAATAGATGGGATATTTTAACCAATGATGATATTTTAATTAAATTACCCAAAGAAAATGTTTCTGAACACCTTAACAAGGTACATAAAATAATAGCTAGTACTCAATTTAAAAATAAAAATATTATTGATTTTAGAGTAAAAAACTATCTAATTATAAAGTAATGAGCATCAACAATTATCAAATATATATTGATTGCGGTTTTTCAAAATTTAGAGCTAGTGCATTTCACAAGACAGATCTCAAAAAAACATTACATATTGAAAGTAAGTTTCTTTTTGATCACACAGAAATTGGTGAAGAGGCAAAAAAAATTGTTACTTTTTTAGAGAAAAATACCAATGAATATATTAATGATATAAATTTAATGATAGATAGCCCTGAAATGATATCTATTGGCATATCAATATTTAAGAAAACTGATGGGCTGGAATTAAAACCAGAAGATATTCAATTCTTAGTTCAAGAGGCAAAACAGCAAATATCAAAATATTATAAAAAACAAAATATTATTCATATTATAATTAATAATTACAAAATTAATGACATTGATTATGATTATTTTCCATCTAATATAAAATGTAATTCTATAGCTTTAGATATTATCTTTGTTTGCCTACCTAAAGAAATTATAAAATATTTTAAAAATATTTTTTATAAATTTGATATTTCAGTTAATCAAATTATCTGTTCTAGTTATGCAAAAGCTAAAAACCACGAAGAAAATCTCCCCTCATATCAAAACATCTCATTTATTGATGTTGGTTATAATAAAACTTCCATAACATCCTATATAAATAAAAAAATTTATTGTTTGAGTGTTTTACCAATTGGTGGAAATCATATTACAAAAGATATTTCTAAAATGTTAAAAATTAATTTAGTAGAAGCTGAAAATATCAAAATTAATTTTGATAAAAAAGAAAATTTTTTAAATAATCAAGATTTTTCCCTTGAGTTATTACAAAAAATAATCCTTGCTAGAACTGATGAAATTATAAACATGTGTGCACATTCTATTAAATTAAGTTCAATTACAATGGATAATTTTAAAGTTGTTTTAATGGGAGAGGGAGCAAGAATATTAAATAATCACTATAAAAATAAGATTTCCATTGAGCATGATCTAGATTTTTTAGAAAAAACAAGCAAAGAAGTTTGTAGAGATGGTTTTATATTGGGTATGGGTTTAAATAGACACGAAGTGACTATTGTGCCAAAAAAACAACAAAAGAAAGGTTTTTTTGAGAAATTTTTTCATTTTTTTAATTAGAGTAGTATTGTTTTGTAACATTTCTTGTTTTTATTAATTGAATTCATGAATTTATAACAACGGAGTGTCAATATTAAATCAAAAAACAATTAATAAAAATATTATCCTTAAAGGTATTGGTCTGCATAGCGGTCTATATGCAAATTTAATCATAAAACCAGCAGCACCAAACACTGGAATAATATTTAAGAGAATAGATCTTAAAGAAAAAAATATTATTGTTCCTAATCTTTTTAATGTTAGTAGTGCAATTTTTTGTACAACTATTTCAAATGAAAATAATGTAAGTGTTTCAACAATAGAGCATTTGATGGGGGCTCTGTATGGCATAGGAATTGATAATGCTTTAATTGAAATTGATAATCAAGAAGTTCCAATTTTAGATGGTTCAGCAAAATTATATATTGAAGCAATAAATGAAGTGGGTATAAAAAATAGTGATGTGCCAATAAAAATTATCAAGATTGAAAAAAAAATAGAATTTAATGATGGAAAAAAAACAATTTCAATTGAGCCAAGCAAAATAAGCCTAGATATAGATTTTGAACTTAAATATGAAAATAAACTTATTGGATCACAAAGAAATGTTATTAAAGTATATGAGTCAGATTTAACTGACATTTATAACTCAAGAACCTTTTGTCTATATGAAGATGTAGGGAAATTGAAAGAGATGGGTTTAGCAAAAGGAGGAAGTCTTGATAATGCTATAGTGGTAAAAGATAATAAGATTATAAATAAAGAAGGCCTCAGAAATGAAAAAGAATTTGTAAATCATAAAATTTTAGATTGCATGGGAGATCTTTATTTAGCTGGCTATAAAATTATTGGCAAATTAATTTGCTCCCAAGGTGGTCATAAACTTACAAACCAACTGTTAAGAAAAGTTTTCCAAGATAAAAAAAATTTTTCTATAATTGAGATAAAAGAAAAAAGCTTGCCGCATGCCTTTATTAACAAAGGTAACTTAAGAGCTATTGCATAAAAGTTTAGAATTTTAAAAAATAATCTGTTATTAGATATTCATGGTAAATTTTTTTAAGATTTTATTAATTGGTTTGTTTGTACTCCAAGTATCCTGTGGAAAGGATAAAAAAATTTCAGCAGTTGATGACACGGATATAAAGCAACAAATGATAGGGCTTTATGAAGAGGGTTATGATGAGCTATTAAATGGAGATGTATTGTATGCTGCGAAAAAATTTAATGAAGCAGAATTAATATTTCCACAATCTGAGTGGGCTCCAATGGCATCCTTAATGGCAGCCTATGCTTATTATTCTCAAGATTATTATTTTAATGCTGTGGAGCAAATAGAAGATTTTTTAAAAAAATACCCTAATCACAAAGATAGAGATTATGCGCAATTTATTTTAGCGATGTGTTATTATGAAAACATTGTAGATGAAAAGAGAGATTTAGAACCTCTATTAAATGCAAAAAAAAAATTTGAGTTAATACTTACAGAATATCCTAATACTGATTTTGCATTGGATGCAGAGTTTAAGTTAGAGTTAATAAAAGACAAACTAGCTGGAAAGGAGATGTTTATAGCAAGACACTATATAAAGAGTAAAAAATGGATCCCAGCCATAAATAGATTTAAAAACATTATTGAAGAGTATGAGCAGACTGTTTATGTTGAGGAAGCATTACACAGATTAGTTGAAGTAAATTATAGAATTGGTTTAGTAGATGAGGCTAAAAAATATGCAAACATACTAGGTTACAATTATGACTCAAGTGAATGGTACAAAGCTTCATATAAGGTATTTAATAAAAAATACAAATATAGTGAAAAGAAGAATAAAAAAAAATCTAAGAAAAAAGATAGAAAAAAAATAATTACAAAGTTTAAGACAAAGTTTCTGACACTTTTTGAGTAAAAATGAATAAAACTTTCATAAAAAAAAGTTATTTAGAAACAATAAATAAACTAAAAAAATATAATCAAGCTTATTACGAAAAAAATAGCCCAATTATCTCAGATCAACAATATGATATTGTAAAAAAAAAAATCATTGATCTTGAGAATAAACATAAATTTTTAAAAAACAAAGAATCTCCAACTCTATCAGTGGGATTTAGACCATCAAAAAATTTTAAAAAGGTAAAACATAAAGTCCCCATGTTATCATTGGGAAATGCCTTTAATGAGGAGGATTTAAAAAATTTTGAAAAAAAAATTATAAATTTTCTGAGTTTGAATGATGTAAGTAATATTGAGTATAGTGCAGAACCAAAAATTGATGGTATTTCGGCTTCCTTAATTTATGTTAAAGGAAAACTTGTAAAAGGTCTTTCAAGAGGAGATGGATCAGAAGGGGAGGATATCACTCAAAATTTAAAAACAATTAAGGATATCCCAACTCTAATAACTGGAATAAATTTACCAGAAGAAATTGATATAAGAGGAGAAGTTTTTATTGAAAATAAAGATTTTAACAAGATAAAAGATAAGTTTGCAAATCCTAGAAATGCAGCCTCAGGGTCTCTAAGACAAAAAAATTCTGTAATTACAAGTAAAATTCCACTTAAATTTATTGCATACACACACGGTCATGCAAAAAATATGAAGATAGATAATCAAATTGATTTTTTAAAAAATCTTAAACTGTGGGGGTTTAAAATAAATCCACTTAATAAGAGGATAATCAATATTAAAAACCTAATTTCAAACCATAAGAATCTAGAGGAGAAAAGAAAAGAAATACCTTTTGATATAGATGGAGTTGTTTACAAAATTAACAATTTTGATTTACAAAAAAGATTAGGCTTTGCTGCTAATGCACCAAGATGGGCTATAGCACACAAGTTTTCTGCAAATAGTTCAATCTCTGAGATATTAAATATTGAAATACAACTAGGAAGAACTGGTGCTCTGACACCTGTAGCAAAAATAAAGCCAGTGAATATTGGAGGAGTAATAGTATCAAATGCAACTTTACATAACGAAGATGAGATAATTAGAAAAGATATAAGAATTGGAGATACTGTAATAGTTGAAAGAGCAGGAGATGTAATCCCACATGTAATTTCAGTAGACATTAAAAAAAGGAAAAAAAATTCTAAAAAATTTATATTTCCTTTGAATTGTCCCTCTTGTGGCAGCAAAACTATAAAAGATTATAATGAAATAACAAAAAAAGAAGATGCAGTAAGAAGATGTGTAAGTGAAGGATATGAATGTGAAAAAATTGCAATAGAGAAAATAAAACATTTTGTTTCAAAAGAGGCTTTTAATATAGATGGGTTTGGAAAAAAAATTGTAGAAAATTTGTGGTACTTAAATTTAATCAAATTACCACAAGACATTTTCAATTTAGATTATGATAACATAGAAAAGTTAGAAGGTTGGGGCAAACTATCTGTAGCTAATTTAAAATTTTCGATAGAACAAAAAAAAAAAATTTCCTTAGAAAGATTTATTTATTCATTGGGCATAAGACATATCGGACAAGAAAATGCAAAATTAATAGCTCGACACTTAAAATCGCCACTAAATTTTTCTAAATTATCTGAAAATAAATATATTGATAATTTGTCCAATATTGATGGTATTGGACCAACACAAATTCAATCAATTAAAAATTTTTTTTCAAATAAAACAAATTTAGATGTTTTAAATAAATTGGATAAAAACCTTTCAATATTAAATATAATTCCAATTAATGATAATGGATTACTTAAAAATAAGACTTTCATGATAACTGGAAAACTTAAAGACATTAGCAGGGCTGAAGCTAAATCATTAATAGAACAAAATTCAGGAAAAATAATTAGCAATGTAAATAAGAATCTTGATTATTTAATTATAGGTGAAAAACCAACAATTAAAAAGATCAACATAGCTAAAGAAATGGGAATTCAAGTAGTGAATCAAACAGAGTTGATTGAGATGTTAAATAAGACTAGCTAACCATTTTTTTTCTTTTTTATTAAGATGTGGTGAAAACTCTGTATATAAGTTTAAATGATATTTAAATAAATAGTTTTGTTCTTTTTTATCTAGTAAGGCAAAATTTATTAGGTCTTTGTCAATTGGTGCAAGTGTAAGGTTTTCAAAATATAAATTATTTTTTTTTTGATTTACATAAAGCAGGTTTTCAATTCTAATTCCAAAATTATTTTTTTTGTAAAATCCAGGTTCATTGCTTAAAATCATTCCTTTTTGAATTTTTATAGAATTGTATTTTGAGATAGATTGAGGACCCTCATGTACGTTTAAAAAAAAGCCTACCCCGTGACCTGTGCCATGTGCATAGTTTAGTCCATCTTTTTTTAAAAATTTTCTCGCTCGTAAATCAATTTTTTTACCAGTATTATCTTTATTTAAGTTCGTAAGCACTACAGCAATATGACCCTTTAATACTTTAGTAAATATGTCTTTTATATATTGTCTTGGCTTAGAAAAGCATAACGTTCTAGTAACGTCTGTTGTGCCATATTTATATTGACCACCAGAATCGCATAAAAATATGTCCTTTTTATTAATTATTTTTGTATTAAGTTTTGTCGCCCTGTAATGAACAATCGCTCCATTTGAGCCAGTTCCTGCTATTGTATTAAAACTAGGGTATAAATAATTATTATTCATTTTTCTAAAATGTGCTAATTTATTTTGCGCATCAACCTCTGTTATACTTTTTTTATTAATATTTTTTATCCAGTAAATAAACTTTGTTAATGCTAAACCATCTTTTTTATGAGCCTCAATCATATGTTTAATTTCAGAAGAATTTTTGATTGATTTTAATTCATAAACTGGATCTTTTTTTTTAATAATTTTAAATTTAGATTTTATAATTTTCTCAAAGAAAATAGAGCATGACTGATCATCAATTATAAAGTTATTTCCTTTTAAATTTTCAATTACTTCTTTAAATTGATTAAAACCAATTACATTACGCTCTGATATTTTTTTTTCTTTTATAATATTTTTTGTATTATTTTTTTCGGTAATTAATAATAAGGTTTTATTCTTACCAATAATTAAACGTGAATTTGGAATAGGACTTGTGGGATTATCATATCCTCTAATATTTAATAACCAGGCAACATTTTCTGGAGCACTAATAAATAAATAATCTGCTTTGTTTGATTTTAAAAAATTTATAATTTTTTTAATTTTTGATTGATGGCTTTCACCAGTAATTTTTTTTGATAAAGAAAAAAAGGTCTTTGTTTTTTTAAGTTTATTTATATACATCTTATCAATTAGATTTTCATCTATTGCAACCAAAGTAATATTATTTGAAAAATATTGTTTAAGCTTGCTTGCTGTAAATAAATGTGGGTCAAAACCTAATTTGCATTTTTTAATTATTGAACTTGGAAGATTCTTGTGAATTTCAATAATATTAAAATTTTTACCTGACTCATTTTCAGCCTGGATTGTATATCTTCCATCAACAAACAAGTAATTATTATTTTTTAATATAATTGCTAAACCTGCTGATCCTGTGAATTTAGAGATATTTTTTAATCTATCATTTTCTGCATATTCAGAAAAAAATTCATCATTCTTTGGTACAATATATCCATCAATCTCAAAATTTTTAAATTTTTTTTTTAATGTCTTTATTCGATTTGTAATCATTTAATTCTCTTCTGATATCTCATCCATCCTGGACTTCTAGTACCTTCCTCAATTTCAAAATCTTGATTAAATTCAAAATCTTCAACATCATCTTTAGCATCATCAAAAAAAGAATTTTTTTCTAAAAATTTTTCTGGTAATTCTTCAATAAATCTTGAGGCCATACTGTCAATCCAATTTCCTTGATAAAATCTATTCATGGCAAATGATATAAGAGCTTTTTTCTTTGCTCTTGTTATGCCAACATATGCCAATCTCCTTTCTTCCTCTAGTCCATTTTGGCCTTTCTCTTCAATAGATTTTTGATGAGGAAATAGACCTTCCTCCCAACCAGGCAAAAAAACAACATCAAATTCAAGACCTTTTGAACCGTGCATGGTCATCATGTTAATTTTTTCTCCTTGCCAATCTTGATCAATTGCGGTTGCTAAAGCAACATGTTCTAAAAAGCTTTCAAAACCATCAAATTCTTTCATGGCGCTTAAAAGCTCCTTGATATTTTCTAGTCTACTTTCGTTATCAATATCCTTTTTATTTTTAAGCATTGCTGAATAACCCGATTCGTCTAGCACTAATTGTAGTAATTTAATGTGAGTAATCTTTTTAATATTTATATCATTTCTCCATTTATCCACGAGGAATAAAAAAGAGTTGAGGCCCACTTTTGTTTTAGGTTTAATCAAATTTTTTTCTATCAAAGTTTTTGATGAGATTTCTAAGCTCACAGAATTTTTATTTGAGAATTCGTGTATCAATTTTAAAGTACCTTCTCCAATAGATCTCTTGGGGTTATTTACTATTCTTGCAAAAGCTAAATCATCCTTTGGTTGGTGAATTAATCTTAAATATGCAACACAATCTTTAATTTCTGCTCTTTCATAAAATTTGGTTCCACCCAAGATTCTATAGGGCATCCCAATTTTCAAAAAACGCTCTTCAAACTCTCTTGTTTGGAATATAGCTCTAACCAAAATAGCAATATTGTTTAAAGAATATTTTTTTTTAAGTTTTTTTTCAATTTCATCAGAAATTCCTATAGCTTCATCTTTTCCATTTTTAAAACAATTGAGTTTAACCAAGTCTCCTTCTTCCATCGTAGTTTTTAAAGTTTTCCCAACTCGATTTTGATTATTGGCAATAAGATGTGATGCTACAGATAAAATATTTTGAGATGAACGATAGTTTTCTTCTAATCGTATTACCTTCGAGTTTTTATAAACTTGATCAAATTCTAGAAAATTTTTAATTTCTGCTCCTCGCCAACTATAAATTGATTGATCATCATCACCAACGCAACATAAATTTTTATGCTTTTCTGACAAGAGATTTAACCATCTACTTTGAATGTAATTAGTGTCTTGATACTCATCTACTAATATGTATTTAAAATTATTTGAGTATATCTCCCTAATATCTAAATTTTTTTCTAAGATTTTTACAACATGTAAAATTAAATCACCAAAATCACATGCGTTAAGATCTGTTAATTTTTGTTGATAAACTTTATATAAAGGAAGTACTGTTTTTTCATAGATATCATTTTTACTAACAATTACTTCAGTTGGATAAAAACCTCTATTCTTCCACCTATCAATAATGGATAGAATATATTTGGGAGCTAATTGTTTGATATCTATATTTTCAGCCTTACATATATTTTTTATTAATCTCACCTGGTCATCTGTATCAATAATTGTAAAGTTTGACGTTAATCCTGCTGCTGGAGCATGTTTTCGTAACAGCTTAGCACATATAGAGTGAAATGTGCCAAGCCAAGATAATCCGGTTGCATCAGATTTAAGTATAGAGCTAACTCTATTTTGCATTTCTTTTGCAGCCTTGTTCGTAAAAGTTACAGAAAGTATTTGATTCGGGAATGCCTTCTTTTCTTTAATTATATGAGCAATTCTTGAAGTAAGAACCTTAGTTTTTCCAGATCCTGCACCAGCAACTATGAGTAAAGGGCCTTCCAGGTATAAAACAGCCTCTTTTTGAGCATCATTAAGATTATTTAAATATTCAGAGTTTATCATTTTTAAAAATTTCATTATAAGCTAATTAAATTTGAACATTATTTATGAAACAAATTGTTAAAAAATTTAATAACCTAATTAAAAAGACAATATTCAAAGTTAAGAATAAAACAAACGATAAGTTACTATTATTCAAAACTGAGAAAAATGCAAATAATAAGTTACTTATCAGTAAATTTAATAAATTTATAATAACTCTTATCTCTTTATTGTTTTTTTATCTATTCTATTTATCAATTCCTGTTTTATATGGAAAAAATTGGGTACAAAAAAATATAGAAAATCAATTATTAAAAGACTTTAAAATACATTTTAGTTTGTCATCAGATATATCGTATCGTATTTTACCCTCTCCACATTACTTAGTCAAAGATTCTAAAATACTTAAAGAAGATAATAAAACAGTCTCACTAGCTGAAATTAAAACTTTAAAAATATTCATTAGCCAATCAAATTTTTTTGATAAAAGTAAATTGTTACTTAGACATATAAAACTTGATAAAGTTAATTTTATATTATTAGCAAATGATTTAAGAATGTTAAAAAACAGCGCTAATAAGAAACTTTCGAATAAAAAAATTGAAATCAAAAATAGTAATATATTTTTTAAAAATAATTTAAATGAAACAGTATCTATTATTAAAATATCAGATGCATCTTTATTACGAGATGATGAAAAATTATTAAATCTAATTAATTTAAAAGGAAATATTTTTAATATCCCTTTTAGATTAGATTATAGTAGAAACTTTGATTATTTAAATAATGAAGAAATTAATTTTGTTGTTAAAAAATTAAAATTAGATATTTTTAATACACGTACTTTTCCAGAAAATAATGACAGTACTGGTGAAAATGTTATTTCATTTTTAAATTCTAAAATTATTACTAACTATAAAATTAAAGATGGTATAATGATATTTAACTCAGTTAACTCTAAAATAAAGAACTCCAAAGTAAATTATAAGGGCAAGATGGAAGTTAATCCTTTTGATCTTAACCTTAATATTCATTTAGATAGTTACAACCTATTTAAATTTTTTAATCCTGATTCTATTTTAAATGAATTAATTAAAACTAAGTTGTTATTTAATAAAAACATAAGTGTGAGTACCTCAATAACAAAAAGCACAAATTCAAATAATAAACTTTTTCAAAATGCAAAAATTAATTTCAATATTGTTGATGGAAAATTGAATATCAATAAAACAAGACTAATTAATGAAAAGATAGGCTTACTCGAATTGAATGACAGCAATATAAGTTTTGAAAATGATAAATTAATCTTGAATACTAATGTTATAATTAGTATAAAAAATTCTGACAAGTTATTTTCTCTACTACAAACTAATAAAAAATTTAGAAAACCGATTAAAAATATTTTTATTAATCTAGATTATGATCTCTTATTTAATAATATTAATTTTAATAATATAAAAATTAATAACAAAAAAATAAACAATGAATCATTGAGAATTATTGAAAACTTCAACGATAGTGAGATAAATTGGAATAAAAGTAAACGTGTACTTAATAATTTTTTTGAAAATTACGAGGGGTAAATCATTTTTCTAGGGTCTACTATTCGCTCATAGTCCTTTTCATTAACAAGACCTGTTTTAAGAGATTCATGCTTTAATGTGGTGCCTTTTTTTAAAGCTGTTTTAGCAATTTTTGCAGCATTATCATATCCAATATGTGGAGCTAGAGCCGTAACTAGCATTAAAGAGTTATCTAGATGTTCCTTAATTTTTTTTTTATTAGCTTTTATTCCCTTAACACAAAACCTTGCAAAATTTTTTGTGCTATCGGCTATGAGATCTATAGATTGAAGTATATTGTGAGCTAGCATTGGTTTAAATACATTAAGCTCAAAATGTCCATGTGATCCAGCCAAAGTAATGCCCATATGATTTCCTATTACCTTTGCACAAACCATAGTAACAGCCTCACATTGTGTAGGATTAACTTTTCCTGGCATAATTGAAGACCCCGGTTCATTTTCGGGTAATATTAATTCACCATAGCCTGCTCTTGGTCCAGAACCTAAAAATCTTATATCATTTGAGATTTTCATTAATGTAACCGCACAAGTATTCAAAGTTCCTGAAAAATTAACAATAGAATCATGAGCTGCTAATTCAGAAAATTTATTTTGTGCTGGTTTAAAAGGTATTCCAGTATATTTTGCTATCTCTTTAATAATTTTTTTATCAAAACCTTTTTTTGAGTTAATACCAGTTCCAACTGCGGTTCCACCTTGTGCAAGAAAATATATTTCCTTAAGTGCATACTCTATTCTTTCAATACATTTTTTTAATTGAGTCTGGTATCCTGAAAATTCCTGTCCAAGGGAAAGGGGTGTTGCATCTTGCAAGTGAGTCCTTCCAATTTTGATAATATCTTTAAAATCTTTAGATTTTTTTCTTAATTCTTTTTCTAAAATCTTTAAGCTAGGCAATAGTTTATTTACAGTTTCTTGTGCTACAGATATGTGCATTGCTGTAGGAAAAACATCATTTGTAGATTGGGATTTATTTACATGATCATTTGGATGTACTGGTTTTTTTGAACCTTTCTTACCACCCATAATTTCTATTGCCCTATTTGCAATCACTTCATTAACATTCATGTTTGTTTGAGTGCCAGATCCAGTTTGCCAAACTTTAAGTGGAAAGTTTTCATCTAGTTTTCCCTTAATAACCTCTTCAGAAGCTTTTATTATCGAATTAGTTATCTTTTTATGAATTTGTTTTTCTTTATAATGAACTAGAACAGCTGATCTTTTAATTATCGCAATTGATTTGATAATAGAAATATCAACCAAAATTTTTCCAATATTAAAAAATTTATTAGATCTTTGAGTCGATGCTCCCCAGTATTTATTATCTGGCACACTAACACTTCCAATACTGTCAAATTCTTTTCTTAATTTCATTAATTGATATATAAATAATATTTTTATTATACTTATACATTAAATTAAAAAAACATACAGGAGCTTAATGTCAAATTTTAACAAAGTAAAAACCTTCATGGAAATTTTTGGACAAGAAGTTAAGAACAAACCATCATTTAGTTCAGAAAAAATTAATGATCTCAGATATGAGTTGATTAGAGAAGAGCTTGAGGAATTTAAAGAAGCATTAAAAAATAAAGATATTTTGGAGGTTGCCGACGCTTTGACAGATATTCTTTACGTAACTTATGGTGCAGGACATGCATTTGGAATAGATTTAGATAAGTGTTTTGAGGAAGTACAACAATCCAATATGAGTAAATTAGATGAAAAAGGTAAACCAATTTATAATGAAAGTGGAAAGATTATGAAGGGACCTAGTTTTTTTAAGCCAGATTTAACTAAATTTGTAAAATAGCTAAGCCTTAATCCAAGTGGGTATTTCAATTTTCAAATTTGCATTTTTACTTTTAAATTCATTTTTACCAATAAAGTTATCATCGAGATATTTTACTAATGCAAAAGGGTGTTCCCCATTTATTAAAACCTTTCCTATTTCAAAATCACCACTATAAATTAAGTCATCTTGATTTAATTTTCCTTCAATCAACTTTATAGGAAGTAATCTTTTTGAAAGCTTATTCTTTAATTTTATTCTAGCTGTATTTTCTTGACCAACATAACAACCCTTTTTAAAGTCTATTCCATTTAACTCTTCAAAATTACATTCAATACCAAATAATTTATTTTGTAATT
>Ga0307986_10000280_pt1 | contig 37725 bp, 38 predicted proteins | sample EllFjometageno82_FD_203170 | JGI IMG/M metagenome (GOLD analysis project Ga0307986, IMG submission 203170) | Marine microbial communities from Ellis Fjord, Antarctic Ocean - #82 | ecosystem: Environmental > Aquatic > Marine > Unclassified | place: Southern Ocean | collected 2014-10-09 | reverse complement strand
TAACGAACCTTTTACAGCAGTATTTTATACAGCGATAACAGGAACAATAATTTTTACAATTTATATTGCTTTTAATTGGACACCAATCGAACAGAATATTTATTGGTTAGGATTTGTTTTTTTAGGATTCACAGGGTTCATAAGTCATTTTATTATAATTTATGCGATACAACTTTCTAATTTATCATTTATTACAAATTTTCAATACTCACAATTAGTTTGGTCGACAGTTATCAATTTTTTTATTTTTGGAGTTCCAATAGATACAAGTAAAATTTTTGGAATAATTGGTATTATTTGTTTTGGTATTTTATTTATAAGATCTGAAGGAAATAAAAAAATTATTAAATAATTTTTTATTCAATCCTTCCAGGTTGGCTTTTTTTTATTTAAAAAACTAGAAATCCCTTCTTTTGCATTCTCACTATTTAGTAGACTATAAAAAGATTTTCTCTCTTCTTGTAAGTCTTTTTCTAGTAAACAATTATTGCTAATAAGTTTTTTTATTTCAATTAAACTTGACTTAGGTTTTTTTGTAATTTTATTTGCAATACTAATTGCTTGTATTGAAAAATCATCTTTTTCTAACAAAGTAGATACTAAACCAAGTTCATAGGCCCTCTGCCCAGAAATAACATCACCTGTCATGCAAAGATAGTTCGCATTATGTTTTCTAAGATAATATTTTAATCTTTGTGTCCCCCCCATTCCAGGTATTAACCCTAAATTAACTTCGGGCTGCCCAAACTTGGAATCTTTAGATGCAATAATAATATCACATAACAAAGCAAGCTCCATACCTCCACCCAAGGCATAGCCTTCAACCGCAGCTATAATTGGAATTTCAATTTCTTTTATTTTATCAAAAAAATTAAAGAGTCCAACAGACTTTGCAGATTCAGTATCTAAATTTTTTAGTTCTTTAATATCCGCACCAGGAGAAAAGTACTTCTGATTTCCCTGTATTAAAATAACTCTAATAGAAGGGTTTATTTCTAATTCTTTTAATCCTTCGTAAATTTCTTTAGAAGTCTCTATGCTCAAAGAATTATTTTCCTCTTTTCTATTAAGAGTGAGAAGACCTAGATGTTTATCAATATTAATAATTATATTTTTAAATATTTTCAAGTTTTTTAAATTTTAGACGTAGTTGATTAAGATAAAAACTTATTTTGTAGTGTTATAATTAACATTAAACCCATTTTGGTCTAAATGAACGTTATATTTAATTATTATTAGTTATAAATACGGGAAATGGCAACACAACATAAAGAAAATAACTTTTCAATCGAAGCCAAAAAAGATCTTCCTAATATAAAAAAAGCTAAAACAGTAAGACCTAATATTGACCATTTAATAAAGAAAATACTAACGGAGAGAAGAAAAGAACAACAAAAAAATTCTATAGTATTCGTATCTGTTTTACTGGTAATTGCTGGATCAATATTTTTTTTAAATTAAACAATCTATAACCCTCATCTTGTCAATTCTTTAAGTTACAGTCTAATTTAAGAAATTATAAAAAAAAACATAAGCAGATCAATCATTATTGGTTATTGACTTATAATCAATTTAAGTTTTATTTACCCAAATTGAGCAGCAGGAAAGTAAACTAAACGCTTATGCAACTACCTTCACAAGAAAACATAGAAAAAACGATTCTAGAAAACTATCTTGAGTATCAATATATTTTTGTAGAGTTTCAGTCTAAATTTTTGACCAGCCTGTGTAGCAGACACCAAAGTATAGAAAATGGCAACCTTGCTCTGTACTTCGCACAACAAACCCATCAAAATATATTAAGAAAAAAAGATTATGACCTTAATTTTGATCTTAGTTTTGAAAAATTTTGGGACAATCAAAGTGAAACTATTCCATCACGTATACCTATGATCAAAATCGGAAAAGATACTTCTTTTCCAAAAGAGACTGCAAGAAGAAAAATTTTACAACTTATAAAACTAAAAATACTCAATAAAAAAAATAGAAATATTGGGTGGATGCCTAGCGAAAAACTTAAAGAAAGTTATAATTTAGTCATTAACGAAGAGATAGATGGCGTAAGTAAATTAATTAGTTTTATTTGTAAAAAAATAAATATTTCTATTTCTAGAGAAGAAATAATAAAAGAGATTAAAGAAAAATTTAGTTTTTATTGGTTTCATTATTTAGAATCGCAACTTGAATATATTAAATCATGGACCTCACAAGTAAAAGATCGTGAACTTATTCTTATATTTTTACAAGTTATATTTTTATTTATATCAAAAGCAAAAAACAAAAATTTATCACACAAAAAATTATATGATGATCCAAGTTTAATAAAAGAATTTATAAGCTCAAGCATAAGCGCAACCTCCATCGCTGATGTCACCGGTATACCAAGAGCCACCTGTGTTCGAAAACTAGCATATTTAGTAAAATTGAAAATAGTTTCTCAAGATAAAATTTCAAAAAAATATTACGTTATTCCTGACGCTATCTCAGATAATTTAATATTACAAAAAATAACTGGAGCCGTAGTTAAAAGTTTTAGTAGGTTTTTTTTTATTTGTTTAAGAGTAATAGTTACTAGAACTTGAAACCAATGTAAGATAAACCAACTAGACAAGACAAGCAAAGTGCAGCGATTAAAATAGTTTTATAAAAACTAGATCGCTTGGCAATATTCAATCTTCTATTTAGTTCATTAATATCTACTCTTTGCAAGTAGGTACTTTCTTCTCTTTCTAAATACTTTAACTGATCTGATCTTAGATCGTTTTTTATCTGTTCTCTAATTCTCATAACCTCACTATTTAAATAGATTTAAAGTACAGAGTCAATTATTTATAGAATTTTTACCAGTAAATAATTTCCTATAGATATAGATACTAGGTGTAGTATTTAACCCAATATTATTGCTTCATGTATTGAATAATACCTTTTCTAATTTTATCAAAGATTTCATCAATATGTTTTTTTTCAGAAATAAAAGGAGGCGCTAGAACTAAAGCATCGCCTGTTGCTTTAAGATTTACTCCATTTTCATAACAAGCCTTGTAAACCTGAAAGCCTGCTTTACCCGGCTTCTCCTTCATCTTGATATCAACCCCTCCTAGCAAACCATAATCCCGAATATTATCTACACACTCTAGATCCTTTAAAGAATGCAAAGCTTCTTGAAAGTAGGGAGAAATTTCTTTTACTCTATTAAATATATTTTCTTTTTCAAATATGTCTTGCACAGCCAAAGCGGCAGCGACGGCAGCGGGAATGCCTGAATATGTATAACCGTGGAACAACTCTATTGCACCTTCTGGTGCAGAGTTTACAACCGTGTCATATATCCCATCTCGAACAGCCACAACCCCCATAGGTATGACTCCATTTGTTGTGGCCTTTGCCAAAGTCATAATATCAGGAGTAACATTAAATTCTTGAGAAGCAAAAGGAGAGCCTGTTCTACCCCATCCAGTAATAACTTCATCAAAAATTAAAAGGATACCATGCTTGTCACAAATTTGTCTTAGCTTATTCAAATACCCTTTGGGTGGAACTAGAATTCCTGTTGATCCAGCAATTGGCTCTATAATACACGCAGCTATTTCCCCTTTAAATTTATTTGCAATTAATTCTAAGTCGTCGGCTAACTCAGCTCCTGTATCAGGCTGTCCTTTTATAAACTTATGTTCTGGTAAAAGAGTATGACGCATATGTTGAACACCCGGCATTAAAACACTAGCGCACATCTCTTTATAATTATTGAAGCCGCCAACAGATAAACCGCCTATGTTCATTCCATGATATCCCCTATCACGACCTACAAATCTAAATTTTTTTTTGTTACCCTTAGCAGCATGATAGGCCATAGCGATTTTAATAGCTGAGTCTACTGCTGTTGAACCACAAATCGTATAAAAAATTTTATTTAAATCCTCAGGTGTATGTTGTGCAATTTTTGTTGCAAGTTCAAACGATCCACCAAATCCCTGGTTGAAAGGAAGAACAAAGTCTAATTCCCTTAGTTGTTTGCTAACAGCTTCAGCTATTTCTTCTCTGCCATGACCTAAAGGATTGCAAAATAAACCACAGCTAGCGTCAATTAAAGTTTTACCTTCATGTGTTTTTATGTACACACCTTTTGCGCTAGTAATTAGCCTTGGATTTTTTTTAAAATCACGATTGGATGAAAATGGCATCCAGTGTTCGTTTAAAGAGTTGGGTATGCTTGTTTTGTGAATGCTCATTTTAGTTTTAAACTAACTGATTGTTTAAGTTATTCAATCATTAATATATAAAGTTTTTTATCAATTAAATAAAGCAAATTTAATATTAACTAAAATAATGAAAAATTTAAAAAATTGGGATAAAAAAACCTGGCTGTCTTCACCCGAGTATACCTCAAGTATAATTAATTTTTTAGAAAAGAGAGTTAAATTTAATAAAGAAATAAAAATTTTAGATATCGGCTGCGGACGTGGAAAGATTATTTCTGCTTTCTCTAAAAAATATCAGATGAGCAACTTACCCCTGGGAGTTGATATTGTTGATCACAAGAACGATACCAAAAAAATAAAGTTTATTAAGATTAATGCTGTAAAATATTTAATCAAAACAAAAGAAAAGTTTGATCTTATTTTATTTAAGCAGTCTATCCATTTCTTTAAATTTGAAGAAATTAAAAAATTGTTAAGTTTTTCAAAAAAAAATCTTAACACAAATGGAAAAATTATGATTTTAGCATTATCCCCTAAACAAAATTTTTGGCCTATATTTAAAGTTTTTAAAATAAAGCTTATTCAAAGCCTAAAGAAAGATAAAAAAATCCTAAATCTAATTAAATTTAATTTCAAAAAATATAAAATTAATTATTTTATTTTTAAAGTAAAAATAACCAAAGATTCATACCTACAAATGATTAAAAATAGATTTACATCATGCCTTTTAAATCTCTCATCTGAAGAATTAAAAAATGGAATAGACGAAATTAAAAAAAAATATAAAAAAAAATTAGTGTTTTACGATAAACTAATTTGTATTAGTTATAAAAAAAGATGACATCCTATTTTCTTCTTCTTCTAATATCTTTTTTAGCGGCCACTATTCTTCCGTTATCAAGCGAACTAGCCCTAGCAAGTTTGCTAAATACAGGTAAATATAATTCATTTGCTTTGATAGGAACGGCAAGTTTAGGAAACATTTTAGGCTCTGTTTTTAATTGGTTATTAGGCTTTTACTTATTTAAGTTTCTTAATAAAAAATGGTTTCCTTTTAAAGAAAATCAAATAAATGTTGCCTCTAAAAGATTTAGTAAGTTTGGAGTTTGGTCTTTATTATTTACATGGGTGCCAATCATTGGTGACCCGCTTACTTTTATAGCTGGGATTTTAAAGGTAAATTTTTTATTATTTTTATTTTTAGTTGCTGTTGGAAAAATCAGTAGATATTTTTTTGTAGATGCTTTAATAAACTAAATTAATCTTTCCAGAAAAAAATTCCGCTACCAAAACCTAAAAGAATAGCTGAAACTATCCAGGCATTCTCTTCATTTGAAAAAAAAACAAGAACTCCAAAAAGAGCAATCGATATGCCTATTGTTTTTTTATTCATGTTAAATTTTGTGTGTTAATTCATACTATGCTATTGAGCTTAATAATCTAACCTAACTTAAAATGAATAAAAACCTTTGGATTCTTACCGTAAGTCAAATATTTAGCTTTACACCTGCACCTGTAAACGTTTTTTTAAGTGGGATTATTGGGAGCTCATTGAGTCCAATAAAATCCCTTCAAACCGTTCCAACCTCTTTAATGATAGTTGGTGTCGCCATCTTTTCTTTTTTTGCTGCTAAAATTATGAGTAGGATAGGAAGAAAAGCTGGATTTCTATACGCTGCTCTTTTTAGCACGTTTTCAGTTTTACTGGGAGCTTATGCGGTGTGGGATAAAAATTTCTATCTATTTTGTCTTGCTTGCTTTTTTATTGGTAACGGAATGGCTTTCACCCACCAATATCGTTTTGCAGCGGCCGAAAGTGTAGTAAAAACTTTTATACCAAAAGCACTTTCAATTATAATGTTAGCTTCAATTTTTTCCGCACTACTTGGGCCCAATATTGCCAATTTTAATAAAGATTTAATAAGCGGACACTTATTTGTTGGATCTTATTTATCTTTAGCTGTTTTAACATTCATACCTGTATTATTTTTAACTTTTTACAATCCAAAAGAAGAACTAAAGATAGCTAAAGAGTATAAAGGAAGAAGTTATTTTAAGCTTATTTCACAACCGAGATTCTTACAAGCCGTTGTATCTGCTGCCTTTGCATATGCAGTGATGTCATTTTTAATGACTGCGACACCTATTAATATGCACGTTATAGAACACTATAGTTTAAATAAAACTGGTATTGTTATTCAGCTGCATATCGTTAGCATGTTTTTGCCATCTTTAATTACAGGAAATTTGTTAAGAAAATTTGGGCACAGTAAAGTAATATACATAGGTGTAATTTTTTTTTTAATAGCAATTCTATTAAGTTTTTTAGAATCTTCTTTTTTTATCTATTTATTCTCTCTAGTTTTTTTAGGTATAGGATGGAATTTTTTATACCTATCAGGCACTGGCTTGTTAGTTTTGTCTTATAAAGAAGAAGAAAAATTTAAAGCTCAAGGATTTAATGACATTCTCGTTTTCTCAACACAAGCTTTAGCTAGTTTATCAGCAGGGTACATGTTGAGTATAACAAGCTGGAAGACGATGAATTTAATTGCAGTTCCTTTTTTAATTTTAATTGTTATTTCATCAATTAGAGCTGACGTATCTAAAGATAGTAAATTAATAAATTAAAATTTTTTAATTAATAGATTTCAGTATTTTTAGAATTTTTCTATGTAGTTTTTTATTAGAAGTAGCCAATATATTTCCACCTTTTACTGCAGATCCGTTATTCCAAGTTGTAACTATTCCACCTGCACTTTTAATTATAGGAATAAGAGGGACTATATCAAAAGGTTTGAGATCAGTCTCAATCACCGCTTCCACCTTTCCTTCTGCAAGCAAACAAAAATTTAAAGCATCAAATGTCGCTGCACCAAAATATGCAACTGTAGAAATAACTTCTTTAACTTTTTTATTATATTTTTTTTGAAACAATGTTTCGTGTAAGTGTCCTATAACTTTACATTTTTTTAGATCAGTTTCTCTTGAAGTTTTTAAAATAGTTTTTTTATTATTAATTAAATAAGATTTTTTTTGATCATTTATATAAAATTTATCTAAAGCTGGAAAATTTGCTAAACCTAAAATAGGTTCATTTTTATAAGTCAATCCAATTAAATTTGACCATGTTGGTGCTCCAACCATAAAAGCTCTTGTTCCATCAATAGGATCGATGAACCACCTAAAGTCGTTATCAGAATATTTTTCTAAAAATTCCTCACCCAAAATAGCATCTTTGGGAAATTGTTTGACTATAATATTTCTAATAAATTTTTCAAAAGCTTTATCTAAATTTGTTACCGGATCAAAATTTTTTTTATTTTTAGATTTATTATTAATTTTAAGAGAAAACTTAGAATTTTTATTATAAAATTTGTTAAGTTTATGGGGAAAATCTTTTAATAGTTTTAAAGGTTTTTCATAGTTCATAAATTTTTATATTTTAATTAAGTAGGATATTAAGATGAATACAGTAAATTTTTAAAGCAATAGTTTAGGTAAAAAAAATTAAATTTAGTTTTTCTTATGCTTTTCTTTTATAACTGAATTATTTAATGTTTTAAAAATATTTATAGACCAATTAAGAAAATCAACCATAAGTTCTTCAGATGGTCTTATATTTTTTATCTTAGCATCGTTACCAGTTTCTCCATCTGGCCCTAAGGCTATGTAGACTCCTTTCGCGTATCCTTCGTCTATAATTTTTGATATTGTCTTGTACGAGTATTCAGGAACTTTTTTGGCAATTTCTTCTTTGTAAATTTCTATACCGTTTTCATTAGCATAAAATATTTCAAGAAAAACTTTAAATTTTTTAACTGTTGAAAAAACCCATTTTAACTGTGCGCTGTCAACTTGGTTTTTGTAAATCTCACGAAATGCAACCGCAACAACATTGCCTAGAGATTTAAAATTTTCTTTTTTTAATTCAAAAGGAGAAGAATCTAATTTTAGTTTAGAAAATATTCTTTCTTCTCTTTCTTTTTGTTTATTCATTTTATTACAAAATAATAGTACGTAAAAATTTTATACAAATTATATTTTTTTAATCATCTAACTATGGAAACAGATTATAAGCTACTAATTTTTTTAACCGTATTTAAACCAAAAGCTACTGCTGGCCCAATTCCGAGGGCATAAAGTAAAGTTCCAATACCAATTGTCCCCCCTAAAACCCATCCAAGCGAAACCACACTAATTTCAATAACTGCTCTAATCAACGCTATAGAAAAACCAGTTTTTTTTTGCAAACCAGTCATCAACCCGTCCCTAGGTCCCGGACCTAATCTTGCTATTAAATATATACCGCTTCCTAAACCAACCATTAGCACTGAAATAATACATAGTATAAATTGGTAAATCCAAAGATCTGGTGCTTCAAAAAAAAATATTGTTAGATCAATCATAATCGCAATGATGAGAAAATTTAATATTGTACCTATTCCTATTTTTTCATCCAAAAAAAACCAAAGTAATAAAACTATTAAACTTATTAAGAAGGCCCATGTGCCAACTGACAATCCTAGATTTAAAGCAAGACCTTGATGCAAAACATTCCAAGGTGAGGCTCCAATAGTTGAAATAATTAATAGGCCTTCACCAAAACCAAATATTATTAAACCAAAGCATAACAAAAATAGTGTTTTAAATGAAGGTTTGAGATTTCTAGGTGATTTTGAGCTCCAGGGTAATCTAGGAATTTTTTTTATCTGTAAAAACATTGAACTGTTTATCAAATGTACAAAGTATACACAATCAACATATTAATCTATATTCTACAACCATATGAATCGAAAAAATTTCTTTGAATTTAATTTTGAAAGTTTAAAAATTTTTTTAATTAAAGATTTAGAAATTGAAAAAAAAAAAGTTTCCATGCGCAGCAAACAGATTTGGCAATCTGTCTACAAAAAAGGCTCTTTTGAGATTAATAATTTGAGTACATTTCCACTAGAACTTAGAACCAAACTAAATAGCTTAATAAGTCTGCAGAAACCAAAAATTATTAACACACAAACTTCAAGCGACGGAACTATAAAATGGTTGATTAAACTTTTTGACGGCAATGAAGTAGAATGTGTTTATATTCCTGAAAAAACTAGAGCAACACTTTGCATTTCCTCACAGGTAGGCTGTACTTTAAATTGTAGATTTTGTCATACAGGCACACAGCGTTTAGTAAAAAATTTAAGTTTTGCAGAAATAGTAAATCAAGTAATGATTGCCAAAGAACAGATTAATGATTGGGAGGAACAAAAAAAAATTACTAATATTGTACTCATGGGAATGGGCGAACCTTTTTATAATTATGATAATGTTAAAATTGCAGTTGAAATACTAAAAGATAAAGAAGGCTTAAATTATAGTCCAAAAAAAATAACTGTTTCGACCGCGGGTATTGCAAACAAAATACCAGAAGCAGCAAATGAAATAGGAACTTATTTAGCTTTATCTCTTCATGCCCCAACAGATAATATTAGAGAGATGATTATGCCTATAAATAAAAAATTTAAAATTAAAGATTTAATTAAACAGTGTAAATACTACTGCTCTATAGTTAACGAAAAAATAACACTAGAGTATGTTATGCTAAAAGGAATTAATGATAGTACAGAATGTGCAAAGCAATTGGTCAAACTGATGGCTCAATTTCCTTGCAAGGTTAATCTTATTGAGTTTAACCCTTGGCCAGGCGTACAGTATTTGCCTACCGAAAGAAATGAAATGGAAAAATTTGGTAAAATTATACAAGAAGCTGGATATGTAGCGACTATAAGAAGATCCCGTGGCCAAGATATTCTGGGTGCATGTGGTCAATTAAGGACCGAAAGTCAAAAAATTACACAAGTTTAAAAAAAGATAACTTTTTTTTAAATAACGTGAATGATAATAATACTAAATGAACAATACAAAATTTGAGGAATACACAAAAAATCTTAATCTAAAACAGATACACTCAGGAAGTATCTGGACAGAAGGACCTTGTTATTTAAAAAAATCGAACAAAGTAGTTTGGAGTGATATCCCTAACAACAGAATGCTAAGTTTTGATTTTAACAAAGTTGAAATTTTTAGATCACCTTCAAATTTTTCTAATGGAAATACAACTGACAATCAAGGCAACCTCGTCACCTGCGAGCATGGTGCAAGAAGAGTTACTGCTACGGATAAAAATAATGTAATTTCTTTAATTGTAGATGAGTATGATGAAAAAAGATTAAATTCACCAAACGATATTTGCGTTCATTCAAATGGAACTATTTTTTTTACAGACCCTCCATTTGGAATTATTAATCCAAAGAGAGTAGAGGGGTTTCCAGGTCATATGATGTATGGCGGATGCTATGTTTTTAAATATGAGCCTAAAGCTAAAAAATTAGAAGCTATTATAACCAACATGGAAAAACCTAATGGTATAGCACTCTCACTTGATGAGTCACATCTATTAATTTCAAATACAGGAGAAACCAAATATATTAGACGTTATGATATAGATAAAAGTTTAAAAATATCTAAACCAATTGAATTTGCAAAATCTGATCCAGAACATGTATTTGATGGTTTTAGATTTGACGTAGATAATAATCTTTGGACTAGTTGTGGAAAAGGAGTTGCGTGCTATGCTTCTTCTGGAGAGCAAATAGGTTATATCAAAATGCCAGAATTAGTTTCCAATGTTGATTTTGGTGGCACAGAAGGAAAGACCCTATTTATCACCGCAAGCACTTCATTATATATGGCTAACTTAAATATAAAAGGAGCCAAGTTCAAATAAAAAAATAATTAATATTATTAATTATTCTTCTTAGATATGTTTTTTTTTGAAATAATCTTAATTATTTTTTTGGTTTTTTTTCAATCAATATTTGGCATCGGTCTTTTGCTTTTTGGAACTCCAACCTTTTTATTACTAGGTTATAATTTTCTAGAAGTGTTGAGTCTTCTACTACCAATGTCAGTAACAATTAGTTTTATACAATTTTTTTCTTCAAAAAAAAAAAACAAACAATTCAAATATGATTTCAATTTGTATTGTTTACCATTTTTAATTATTTCGCTTTACATAGTAATGAAAAATATTAATAAAATAGATTTAGAAATCTACATCGCATTAATAATTATATTTTTTTCTATTGTAAGCATGAACAAAAAAAAAATTTCATATTTAAAAAAATTTAATCTAACTAAACAAAAAATATTTCTTTCAATCCTGGGCATCATTCATGGCTTGACTAATTTGGGGGGGTCTTTATTGGCGATTCTATCTTCAACCATTAATAAGCAGGATAAACACAAAACAAGATATTGCATATCCTACGGATATTTAGTGATGGGGATTTTTCAAATTTTAGGTTTATATATTTTTTCTAATAACCGTATAGAATTAATTAATTTGCTATACTTAGTTCTAGTTTTTTTAATTTATTTTCCAACTCAAAAAATATTCAGTGATTTCAAAAGTAAAAGATTTTCAAAATTTATAAATGCATTTGCACTTTTTTATGGTGTGGTAATTTTAGTCAAAAATATATAAACAATCTATATGAATAAAAAAATTCTAATTACAGGAGCTTCTGGTCATCTCGGCGGCATGCTGCTTAAGACAATGGCTAAAATTGGTTATAGCAATCTTTTAGGAACTGATATAAAAAAAAAAAATGTAGAGAGAAATGAAAAATTTATCAAAGCCAATCTTAAGAGTTTTAAATCTACTTTAAAAATTACCAAGGGTGTTTACGCCATTGTTCATTTTGGTGCAATTCCCATAGAAGACACACAACAAAATATCCTACAAAATAATATTATAGGTACGTACAATCTTTTTGAAGCAGCAAGAATTAATAAAGTAAAACGAATAATTTTTGCAAGTTCAAATCATGCTATCGGATTTCACAGAAGAACAACTAGATTAAATGAGCTGTCAACACAAAGACCTGATAGCCACTATGGATTGAGTAAAGCTTTTGGTGAAGATCTTTCAAGATTGTATGCTGATAAATTTAACATTAAATCTATGTGTGTTCGAATTGGATCATGTCTAAAAAACCCAGAAGATAGAAGACACTTGTCAACTTGGATTAGTTACGAAGATCTGACTCAGCTAGTTGATATTGGGATTAAAAATAAGTTAATTCATCATGAAATTGTTTATGGAGTTTCTAAAAATAAAAATTCTTGGTGGAATAATTCGAGAGCCTATAAACTGGGGTATAAACCAAAAGATAGCGCTGATCGGTTTAATATTAATTTACTTAGCAAAAATGAATACAAGGATAAAATGGCCTTGCTTTTTCAAGGAGGTGTTTTTACATCTGCAAACTTTAAAGGCAATATTAAAAAAATTAAATAAAAAATTAATCAATAAATAATAAAACTCAACAAATATGTTTTTTAAAAAACTTTTTTATGAAATTAAAGATGTTACTATACCCTTGTATAAAATTTTAATTCCATTTATTTTTATAATTAAATTTTTAGAAATTATAGGTGCTGTTGATTTAATTGCTAAAGTCTTCGAGCCTTTAATGAGCTTAATTGGACTACCAGCTTCGTTTGGTATTGTTTGGGTTACCGCATTAGTTGTTAATATATATGCAGCCCTAATACTACTTGTTAATCTTCTACCTTTTATTGACGTAAGTATTGCTCAAATTACAATTTTAACAGTGGCCATGCTGCTATGTCATAATCTTGTTGTAGAATCTGCTATATCAAGATCAGCTGGTGTATCATTTTTATTCACAGTAATCTTCAGACTTATTTCAGCTTTTTTTGCTTGCTGGATTTTAAATTTAATTTATACGTACTTTAATTATTTAAACCAACCTTTTGTAACTTCTTTCACTATTGAGCTTCCACAAGCAGGCTTGCTACTCTGGTTAAAAGACCAAGCTCTTTATTTGTTTTATATATTTATTATTGTCGTAGTTTTGGTAACTTTATTAGAAGTTTTAAAATTTATAGGTGTGGAAAATTTTTTAAAAAAAATATTAGTACCACCTTTAAGATTTTTTGGGATTAGCGACGCCGCTATGAATATTGTTATAGTGGGAATGACTATGGGTTTACAGTTTGGCGGTGGAATTTTGATTAAAGAAGTCAATTCTGCTAAAATTGATAAACAAAGTGTTTTTCTTTCTATTCTTATGATCAATTTAGTGCATGCTATTATTGAAGATACTTTATTAATGCTTGCCGTAGGCGGACACTACACTGGAGTTATTTTTGCAAGAATTATTTTTGGCTTAGGTATCTCTTTATTGATGTTAAAAATTTATCAAAGATATAATTTATTTTTTGAGAAATATATTTTTAATGAGCATCTAAGATCATTGCCAGCCTACAAAGAAGAATAAAATTATTTTTCTTCTTCGTCTATTTCACTATCTAAATCTAGATCATCTTCGTCTTCGTCGTCCAAGTCTTCATTTTCTTCGTCTTCAAAATCATTATCTTCGTTAGTATTATTTAAAGTTGCAAATTCAACTTTTTCTTTTTTAATCCATTTTTCGGCTGATTTTGGAATTTCCTCTTCCTCTTCCCATGCTTCGATGTCAGAAATTTCTAAATCTAGTGCCTCAGACGCTGAGTCTAAGTCCAACTGTAATTCTTCTAATAATTCTAAAAATTCTTTATATGTCATATCTTTCTTCTAGTTGCCATTTACACTAATTTTTTTATTTTGCTAAGTAAAAAGAACGATATTTATTAATTTTTATTTGGATAAAAAGAGAAATATTCAAGAGTTTTTTAAGTAAAATACTGTCAGGCTTTGATTATTTTTTGGGTGATTCTGTCCAGAATTATAGCTAGTATAACAATAGCAGTTCCACCAATAACAGCTGAGCCAATATCCAGTCTTCCTAATGCAACATAAACTGTTAAGCCTAGTCCTCCTGCTCCTATTAAAGCTGCTATAACAACCATTGATAAAGCCAACATCAATGTTTGATTAATACCTGCCATTATTGTTTTAAGTGCTAAAGGGATTTCAATCTTAATCAAAATTAACAGTTTAGATAATCCTAAACTTGATCCCGCTTCTTTGAAACCTTTTCCTACTTGTCTAATACCAAGATTTGTAAGTCGTATAATAGGAGGTAAAGCAAAAATAATTGTTGCCACTACACCAGGTGTTAAACCTATTCCAAAAAGCATAACTACAGGGATTAGATATACAAAACTTGGAATAGTCTGCATGACATCTAATATTGGTCTCATTATTACTTCAAATAATTTACTTCTAGAGGAAATAATTCCTAAAGGTATTCCTATGATTATACAAAAAATAACAGCCGTAAAAATCATTGCGAGAGTTGTCATACTTTCAGACCAAAGATCAACAAGATCAATAAAAACTAATCCAATTACTGTAAGGCATGAAAATTTTAAACCGTTAGTTCTGTACGCAAAAAATATAAATATTAGGATAGCAATTGGAAATGGAATTAAATTAAATAGAGAATCCAAGCTATTTAAAACTGTTTCAATTGGAGCTGAAAGTTTTTTAAAGAGTGGTCGTTGTGTAAACAACCACTCTTTTACATTTCTTTCAATCCATTCAGCTATAGGTATATAGATTTCATAATCAGAAGGTGCTAATTTTAAACTCACTATTCTGATTTACCAATCTACTTAAGCCAACTATCGAATGTACTTTGATTGGCTTTTATCCAGGTAGAAGCATGTTTCTTAATTGCTCTTTCGCTCTTTTCGCCTTGGTTCATTTTCATATTTTGAGCAGCAACATCAGCTAATGGAATAGAAGCTTTTTTTAACATTTTTTCTATTTTAGGATTAGCTTTTAAGAAATCAACGTTTGCAGCTGGACGAATATCGTCAGCACCAAAACCCATATTAATTTTTGATTTAGTTGCATTAGGTACTTTAACTTTTTTAGTTTTACTGTAAGGAACATCTATCCAAACAACATCTTTACCAAGCGCTAAAGCACCAACAGTCCAATTTGGAGTCCATGTATAAAATAACACAGATTTTCCATTTTTAAATTTAGCAATCGCATCAGCCATAGAAGCTGAATAGTCTGCTTGAATTGGATTAATGAAGTCACCTAAACCTAGTTCAGCAAACTGTGCTGTAATCACCTTTTCACAACCCCAGCCTGGAGGGCAAGCTACCATGTCTGCTTTTCCATCGCCGTTTGAGTCAAATTGTTTAGCGTGTTTTTTAATATCCATTACGCTTTTTATGCCTAGTTTATCAGCAGTTTTTTTATCTATCATATATCCTTGCAGACCACCTTTTGGCATCACAGTCCCAACCGCTTTAACCTTGCCTTTTGCTTCAGATATATAACCATCGTGTGTACCAAACCATCCATTAACCCACATATCTAGGTCACCAGCAGCAGCAGCTAGATAAAAAACTGAAGGTTTCATAGCTTTTGGTTCTGTAACCGTGTATCCCATTTTTTCTAGTGCTTGTTTGTATACCTCAGCTTGAAAATATCCTGTATCCCAGTTGGCTTTAGCCATTTTGACCTCAACTGCATTAGACACGCCACTAATGGTAAGTGTTAATAAAACTAATACTAAATTTTTTAAATAATTCATATTTTTTCTCCTATTTTTGAATATTTGATAATTTAAGTAACACGTATAACTAAAGATTGTAACCGCTATACAACTAAAAAGTGAGTAATATCTTATATAGAGGATATTTTGTATTTTTTATGCGATGTCGTAATAAAATCAGGAAAAATTAAAATATATATTTATCACCCAGATAAATTAGTAAACCTAAGGCAATTCCGCTTAATAAATATAAATAAGTTTCCTTCATTTAGTGAATTTTTTTTTAGACTAGTAAGTTGCCCTACCACCACTTAAGTCAAATACGGCACCTGTTGTGTAGGAATTCTCTTCACTTACCAACCATGTAACTAGTGAAGCAAGTTCCTCAACAAGAATAAATCGATTTCGTGGAATTTTAGAAAGCATATAATCAATATGTTCTTTTGTCATTTGATCAAAAATTCTAGTTTTAGCAGCAGCAGGTGTCACCGTATTTACTGCAATATTTTTATTAGCTAGTTCTTTGCCTAAAGATTTTGTCAAGCCTATTACCCCAGCTTTAGAAGTAGAGTACGCAGATGCGTTTGGGTTACCTTCTTTACCTGCAATAGAGGCGATATTTACAATACGACCATAATTGTTTTTAATCATATGAGGCGTAATAGCTTTTAAACAATAAAACACAGCATTGAGATTTAAATCTAAAACTTTTTTCCATTCTTCTACAGGATAATTCCAAACGGTAGTATTTTGTCCAGCTATACCTGCGTTGTTAATAAAAATATCTATTTTCTTGTTTTTGGTTATTTTTTCTACTTCTACTGCAATTTGATCAAAATTTGTAACATCAATTATTGCTGAACTTAACTTTGGGTTATTTAATTTATTAATAGTTTTTTCAACAGCTGATTTATCAAAATCCCAAATAACAACATTTGCACCCGATTCAAGAAATCGCTCGGTCATTGCTAAACCAAAACCTTGTGCTCCACCAGTAACGATAGCTGTTCTGTTGTCTAAACTAAATTTATTCATTAAGATTTATTAATTTAAAAATGGAAAAAAAACAACCAAACTATTTAATCTATATAATATATAGCTTTAATTCACAATTATAGCTAAAAATTAGGTCATAAAATGAAAAAAACTATTTTAGTAACCGGAGGTGCAGGTGTAATTGGATTTTCAATTATACAATATTTTTATAAAAAAAAATATAATGTTGTTATTGCAGGGCTTAGTAATAAAAAAAATACTAGCCAAATAAAAAAAAATTTAGATAATAAAAGAGCACTATTTTTTAATGTTGAACTAACACGTTCCAATAATATAAAAAAAATAATTAGAGATACTGTAAGAAAATTTAAAACTATAGATATATTAGTTAATTGTGCTGGCATTCAATTCGTTGCCCCTATTGTAAAATACCCTGAAAAAATTTGGAGGAAAATGATAGATATTAATCTAACAACTCCTTTTTTAATGACCAAAGAAGTGTTACCTGTGATGAGGAAAAATAAATTTGGTAGGATTATAAATATTGCATCAACACATGGTTTAATCGCATCTGCAAATAAATCTGCTTACACAGCAACAAAACATGGCTTAGTTGGTTTAACAAAAGTGACAGCTCTTGAAACTGCTGAAGAAAATATTACATGTAATTCTATTTGTCCTGGTTTTGTTTTAACTGAGTTAATTCAAGATCAGATTAATTTTATGGCAAAAAAGAAAAAAATTTCAAATCGAAAAGCTAAATTTGAACTTTTGAAAGAAAAACAACCCTCTCTTCAATTTGTTGACAAAAATGATTTAGCCTCTTTAATTTATTATTTAAGTTCAGAAAATGCCAATCAAATAACTGGATCAAATATACCAATAGATGGTGCTTGGACTTCACAATAAAATATAACTATTTATGGATAATATAGTTTTTCTTTTAGTAATATTTTCTGCAGTTTTACATGCTGCTTGGAACAGCATGGCCAGTAAATATAAAAATAAAAATGTATCTATTCCAGCGATAGTTTATGGGCACGTTCCGGCCTGTATAGTTGCTGTTATCATTTTACCAATGCCAAGTATTGAAAGTTTTCCGTATATAATTTTAAGTGCTTTAATACACCAAGGTTACCAAAACTTTCTACTATCAGCATATCAAAAGGGAAAATTTACCACAGTTTACCCAGTGGCAAGAGGATTTGGACCGATAGTTGCGACAGTTATTTCAATTATTTTTTTTGGTATGTATTTAAAAGTTTTTACACTCTTATCAATTTTACTAATTTCAACCGGTGTTATCTTTATTGGGCTTTTTAGTAAATCTGTACTCAAGAATTATAAGATACTCTCCACTTCATTAGCGACAGGTATTTTTATAGGATTATATTCAGTTGTTGACGGTTATGCAGCGAGAATAAGTGGATCAGCTATTAGTTATATGAGTTGGGTATTTATTTTAAGTGCTTTATTTTTTCCAATAGTTTTAAAATTTAGAAAACAAAAAAATATTTTAAAGAAAACTTTAACAGAAGGAAAAGTTGTGTTTTGGATAGGGGGTTTTTTTTCCTACATAGCTTACGTTATTACAGTTTGGGCCTTTACAAAAGCACCAGTTCCCATGGTCAGCGCTTTAAGAGAATCAAGTATTATAATTGCCGTTTTTATTGGTTATTTTTATCTTAAAGAAAAAATTAATATATATAAAATTGTTTCTATCTTATTAATTTTTGTAGGAGTTATAGGACTAAAATTATTCTAAAATCTAAGAATTTAATTTTCTATTTCGATTAAGATCAATTGCAGAATATTTTTCAAATTTATTTAATTTGTCAAATAGTTGAGGGCTGCTAATGTCTTCTATACTAATCTCACCATTATCAAGTCTTTCTTTTTCAGCTTCATATGTTTTCTTTATTTGGACTAGCTTACTAAGGTCGTAGTCTATTTCATTTTTTATTTTATCACTCTTTCTGGCCCATATAATTTTCATTTTAGTGAACAAGTGTGGGTCTTTAGAAAAATCTTTAACGTCAACAGTCCTTATTGTATTTGGACTTACTTTTAATTGTATATTGTTTTGGGAAAGTTTTTCAAACATATATTCTGCCACATTATACTTAAACTTTTGTTTTGTATTTTTACCATTTTGTATAGGCATTCTTAACAATTGATATTGTGTTATTTCATTAATTACCTCTAAGTCTTTATTGTAATTTTTATCACCTAATATTTTTTTTAATAAAAAATTAAATTCTTTATAAAAAAGTTCAAAATTTTTTGAAATATCTATAAAAATTTTTTCTTCAATATCTAAAAAAACATCACTATATTCTTTAACATAAATTCCTCTTCCTTCACCTTTAAGGATGTCATTAGTCCATTTGTTCACATTACCAATAAAGAATTCATTTATAAATGGGGTGTCTTTTTCATTTGAAAGTTTACAAATACCATTGATTATAGTCCTTGAATCAATGTCAAACTTATCTTTTAAATAAATAAAAAAATAAAATCCCACCTTAAAACTGTGTAATAACATTAAAGCAACTGAAAAGGTGTTTCGTTGTTTCCAATCCTCTACTGACATCGTGAAAGTCTCCGTAACAATTTCTTGAAACTCTTGAAGCCAAGACTGATCACGCGGTGTACAATGAATTTCATTTAATTTAATTTTAGTTGACTTAATTCCATATTTTTTTCTATAGCTTTCTTCGTTAAATTCAGTGTTGGGATAAATTTCTGCTTGATAAACAAAAATTTGGTTATTAATGCTTTTATCAACTAGTGAAGTTAGGCCCTCTGACCAAGATTCATTAGTTTCACCAGGTAAGCCAAGTATCATTTCTGCGTATACAGGTATTCTTAATAAATTAAATTTCTTTTCTAAATCACTATAGGAATCTAATTTGATATTATCGCGTTTTACAATTTTTAAAGCTTCTTTGGAATTTGTCTGCCTTGCTAAAGTAACACCTTTTTCTAAATCATGAAGATTCAACAAAGAAGCAATTTTAAATATTTGTTCACTTGTATTTTTGCCCCAGCAGGTTCTAAATTTTTCAGGGAAACCATATTTTTTTTTTGTTTTAACTAAGTGTTCAGCAATATTCATATCACGTTTGTGCATACCAAAATTAGAGTCCGCATTAAAAATATATTTTATTTTATTCTTTGCCGCCCAATCTAATTCAGCAAAAACTCTTTCAAGAGAATGAAATCTATATTTAACAGTTGTGCCACCTTTGCCCCAATAACAATAAGTACATAAAAAAGGACAACCTCGATTAGTTTCTATAATTATTTGATAATTATGTTCTTTTTCTCTTTTAAATAAATAATCAAATTCGCCTGATAAATATGGAGACGGATACATATCAAGATCACGGTTAAAACTTACTTTCTGTAAATTAATTTCACATTTATCATTAGATCTAAAAGCTACATTTGCAATATTAGCAAATGATTTTTTATTAATATAATTGATTAATATTTCATTAAAAGCATCTTCGCCCTCAGCTCTTACAGATACGTCAATAAACTTGTGTTCTTCAAAATATTTAGTTGGATTGTGAGGACAACTAGGACCACCAAAAACAATAAGTGGATTCCAGCGTTCTTTAAGCATCCTTGCTACTTTTAAGGAAAGTTGTTCGTTCCACATTGATATTGAAAAAACTGCAATATCTGGTTTATCTTTGTAATAGTTATTGATTAAATTTTCAGCATCATCTGGCTTAAAAATAAATTCTTTAAATGAACAATTATCATTTATCTTTTTTATCTTTTTTGCATTTGCTGACAGTATACCTGAAACAAAAGGCAAGTAAGACGTACCTCCAGACCCCATTAAGAGATTATATTCGTTAAAATAAACGTTTAATTTTTTCATAATTTATAATGTTTATATTACATTTTTACGTATATCTTTTAAAAGAAAAATATGTAAAACTCCTGACATATTGAATGAGAGAGTGGGAAATCAGTGTGAAATTCATTGGCTGTGCCTGCAACCGTAAAGTCGGAGCGCCACCCAGTATAGCCCGCTGTTGAACAATGGCCAGGAAAAGTCTAGTTCTGCAATTTAAAATTAACATCGGCATATTATTAACGTGGAGTTTAAAAACTTCACTAACTAAATAGGCTGATATGAAAAAATTATTTACTATAATAACTACTCTATTATTTTTTTTACCTTTAGAAAGTAAAGAACTAGAAAATTGTAAGTGGGAAAATAAAAGTGGAACACCTTGTTTAACAGTTTTCTCTGCTCCTAATACATCCAAAATATCAGAAGGAAGTTTAGGTAAAACAGTCATAACAAAAAAACAAATGCGAGATTCTGGATACACAGATGTAAGAAGTGTTTTAGAGTACGTTGCAGGTGTAGATGTGTATAGTGATGGACCAGCTGGTCAAAAAACTTCAGTATTTATGAGAGGAACAAATTCAAATCATACATTAGTTTTGCTGAATGGAATACCTATAAATGATCAAGGTTCACCAAAAGCACAGTTTGATTTTGGCTATGATTTTTTACAAGGGTTACAACAAATAGAAATTTATAAAGGTGCAAGCGGTGCAATTTTTGGACCAGCTGCCATAGGTGGAGCAATAAATTTTGTTACAGACATTGACTATGAAAATAGTGCCTCATTCAGTGCTACTAATAAACGTAATAATTCATTGAGTGGAAATTATACTTATATCACTGATAGTGGTTGGCACCACAATATTAAAGGTGGATCTTCTCAATCTGAAGATATTACTGCTACTAATGCTAAACCAGATCTTGATGGAACGAAAAATTTATCTCTAAACTATAATAGTCAGAAATACCTTTCCGACAATTTAAAATTTAAGGGGACTGGCTACTTAAGAAAAACAAATACTGGATACGATAAATCTGCAGATGAGCTAGCTAGAGGTGTAAATACTATGTATGCAATACAATCAAGCCTGGAAAACAAAACAGACAGTAAACTTGATTCTTTAACTGCGCACGTTCATGTCTATGATAGATATTATGATGAAGCTGAAAAAAATAAATATTATTCACAGTCTTATACCCTAAAAGCTGAACGAAAAGTCAGCTTATCAGAAAAAATGTCTTATGGATTTGGGAGTGATTACAATTATAATAAGGGAGATTTTAAGATATCAGGAATTTATGGAAGTGATGCTAAAGGACATGCAGATGATCTAGGTGTTTTTTCAAATGCTGGTTACAAACTTAATGATACAACCACTTTATCTCTTCATGCCAGAGGTGACTCCCATAAATACAGTGGAGAAAATATCACTTACAGATTAAATGCCACTAAACTAATTGATAAACTTACGTTAAGCTTATCTGAGGCGACGGGTTTAAGACATCCAGATTTATATGTTCTGCATGGTGGAAATGCTGGTTCTAGTTTTTACAATGGATCTTTTAAAGCTATGGCAACGACTAAACCAGAAACTAGTAAAACACGGGAGCTTTCAGCTAAATATGATTTATCTGAAAATATTTCTTTTGGATCAACGGCTTATAGAGGATCGATTTCGGATGTTTTAAATCGTTCTGATAATAGTGGAGGTTATAATGAAACACTTGATATAGACCAGGAAGGCTTAGAGAGTAGTCTTACTTATAAAAATAATAATCAAATACTTAGTTTATCGAGTACATTTTCTAAAAGTTACACTAGTAAAGGAGTGCCCCAACAAAGAAGACCTGAACAACAATATGGAGTTAATTATAACGCTAAATTGAAATCAAGTTATATTGGTTCATACGGTGTAAATATTAACTATAGACACGTCGGTAAAGTCGAAGACTGGGTCGGTACGAATAAGGCACCAGGGTCTGTTTTGGGTAAAGCTGAAAGTACAGACATAGTGAATGCATCTGTTTCGAAAGAGTTATTTGGGATGGAGTGGGCTTTAAGTGCTAAAAATCTAACTGATGAGTACTATCAAAAACCTTACGGATATAATCAATTTGGTAGAAAATTTAATCTGTCCTTTAGATCTAAATATTGATAGTTTATCATTTCTATGAGAAAAAACATAATTATATCTGTTGGAATATTCTTATCTCTTGCGGCTAGTAGATTTATTCCGCATCCACCAAACTTTACAAGTCTAATTGCATTAAGTTTTTATGTACCTGTACTTTTAGGTTTAAGATTTATACCATTTTTAATAATAAGTTTTGCAATTACAGATTTTATTATTGGCTATCATAGTGGTACTCATTGGACATGGGGAAGTGTATTGTTAATAGGCTTGCTCTCTTTTTGTTTTGTTAAAAATACAGCAACAAGATTAATCGGAGCTATAATCAGTGCTGTTATTTTTTTCTTAGTAACTAATTTTGGAGTTTGGACCACAGGAATGTATGGCTATTCAGCTCAAGGTCTATATACCTCTTATATACTTGCTATTCCTTTTTTTTCTTACACTTTAATTTCAACTTTTTTATTTGCAGCAATAATAGAAACAGCTAGCAATATCTTTAAATCTAAATTTAATTCACAAAATATTATAAATTAAATTATGAACAGTTCCTCAATAAACAAAGAAAGCTTAAAAGGTATAGCAGCACTTTTAGTTCATGTTGCAAATATCGATGAAAATTATACCGAGAAAGAAAAAAAAATTATAAAAAATTTCATTATTTCTTTTTCTTACAACGAAACAGATAGTGAAAAAATTTTAAAAGATGCTGAACAATTAGAGGTAAATTCTATCCAATTACTAAGTTTTACAAATTTAATAAAAAAAGAATCTCTAGAGATAAAAAAAGAGGTTATAGAACACTTGTGGAAGATTATTATATCAGATCAAAATATCGATCAGTACGAGTCTAGCCTTATAAGACGCATATGTGGCTTAATTTACTTCCCAGATAAATTGTCAGGTGATATTAAATTAAGGCTATTAAATACTTGATTCTTCCGTGCTATAAATAATTTAGCAATAATATGAATAAAATTAGTAAAAATTATCTAATAAATTTTGAAAATAAGATAATTAAATTATTTAATAGCGCAAAAATAAAATCACCGGTTCATTTACATTCAGGCAATGAGGAAAATTTAATTAAAATTTTCAAAAAAATAAAAAAAAATGATTGGGTTTTAAGCTCATGGAGATCTCACTATCACTGCTTGTTAAAAGGTGTGCCTGTTAAAAAATTAACTCAAGAAATTTTAAACGGTAAGTCAATATCACTATGTTTTCCAGAATATAAAATATATTCCTCAGCAATTGTAGGCGGATCTTTGCCAATAGCTGTTGGCCTTGCATTAGCTTTTAAGAAAAAAAAATCTAAGAACAAAGTTTATGTTTTTATTGGCGAAATGACCTCTGAAACCGGTATAGCTCATGAATGTATAAAATTTAGTATTAATAAAAAGTTACCCATTCATTTTGTTGTTGAAGATAATTCAAAATCGGTTTGTACAGATACAAGAAAAGCTTGGTCGATGAAGAAGCTTACTTATGAAAAAGTTAGTAATAAATATGTAACTTATTACAAATATAAATTAAAATTTCCCCACGCAGGAACTGGAAAGCGAATACAGTTTTGAAAAAAAAATATTTTGATGAATTAAAAAAAGCAATGAATTTTTTAGGTTCAAAAAAAAATACAATATTCATAGGTCAAGCTGTAGAAGTACCTGGTACAGCTATGTCAAATACATTATCTCAAATTAAAAAAAAAAAGCTTATGGAATTGCCTGTTGCCGAAGAAATGCAGATGGGGGCATCTCTTGGTTTAGCAATGGAAGGTTATGTTCCTATAAGCATTTTTCCGAGGTGGAATTTTTTATTATACGGTGTGAATCAATTAATAAACCATATCGATAAGTTTCAAATTATGAACGGAAAAAAATTTAAGCTGAATCTAATTATTAGAACTGGTGTCGGGTCACAACGACCACTACATCCCCAACATCAGCATATTGGTGATTTTACTGAAGGATTTAAGAAAATGTCAACTAATATTGAAATTATTAAGTTAAGGGAAGCAAAAGACATATTTCCATCATATAAAAAAGCTTATAACAGAAAAGACAACAAGTGTACTATTCTAGTTGAGTATGGAGATTTTTATAATGAAAAATAAAAAAAATGATAATTACAAAAACACCATATAGAGTATCTTTTTTTGGAGGCGGAAGTGATTACCCCGAATGGTACAATAAATATTCTGGGGAAGTTCTCTCCACGACTATCAACAAACATCTTTACATAACATGTAGGTTTTTGCCTAAATTTTTTGATCACAAGTTTCGTGTTGTTTGGTCAAAAATTGAAAATGTTCAAAATATTAACGATATAAAACATCCAACAGTAAAACATTTATTACATTTTCTAGAAATACAAAAAGGATTAGAAATTCATTATGATGGCGATTTACCAGCAAGAAGCGGGATGGGTTCTAGTTCAGCTTTTACGGTGGGTCTAATAAAAGCATTAAATTGCTTATTAGGCAAAGAAATAACTAATATTGACGTAGCGAAGAAAGCTATTATTTTTGAACAAAAAATAATGAAGGAAACAGTTGGTTCTCAAGATCAACTTGCAACAGCAGTAGGTGGTTTTAATAAAATAACATTCAAAAATAATGAACAGTTTAAATTTTCCCCTATTAAGAAACTAAAAAATTTAAGAAAATTAGAAGATAATCTCGCATTAATTTACACAGGAAAAACAAGAACAGCCTATAAAATTGCAAAAACTTATGCTGGCAAGCTAGTAACAATGAAAAAAAATTATATAAAAGAAATGTTGCAACACGTAAAAGAAGGAGAAAAAATTCTTAATCAAGGAAACTTAGATGATTTTGGAAAATTACTTAATTCAGCATGGCTTATAAAAAAAAAATTAAGCAAATCAATTTCAAACTCAAAATTAGACAGTTTGTATAATTATGCAATTCAGAAGGGTGCTATAGGTGGAAAACTTTTAGGTGCTGGCGGAGGTGGATTTTTTTTATTTTACATAAAAAAAGAGCAAAAAAAAAAATTTATCAAGGACAATAACAAAATAATTAATGTACCTTTTAAATTTACTGATAAAGGTAGTGAAATTATATATAAAGATTTAAAAAGGTAAATGAGATTTAATCACCCATTAATGTATAATAATTTTACCAATCTTGATTTGGTAAAAGTAAAACAATTACTGAGTAAAAGAAATATTATTTTAACTCAGTCCGATCAAGTTGAAAAATTTGAAAAAGCATGGTCAAAATGGCTTGGAGTAAAATATTCTACTTTTGTGAACTCAGGTTCTTCAGCTAATTTTATATCTATAAAAATTTTAAATATATTAAGCAATAATTCTAAGAAAAATGAAATTATAATACCAACTCTTACTTGGGTTTCTGATGTAAACTCTGTAATCATGAATGGGTATAAGCCCGTGTTTGTTGATGTCAATCTTTCAAATTTATCTATGAATGTTGACCAGGTTTTAAAAAAAATAAATAAAAAAACATTAGCAGTCTTTATTACTCATGCTCAAGGTTTTAATGGTTTAAATGATCGGTTATTAAAAGAGCTTAAAAAAAGAAAAATTCATTTAATTGAAGATGTGTGTGAAAGTCATGGTGCTAAGTATAAAAATAAAAAATTAGGTAGCTATGGATTAATTTCCAATTTTTCATTTTATTATGCCCATCACATGACAACAATAGAAGGCGGTATGATTTGTACAAATAATAAAAAAATATTTGAAATATCAAAAATGTTAAGATCTCACGGAATGGTACGTGAAGCAAAAAATAATATTTTTGAAAAAAAAATGATTAATAAGTATAAAGATTTATCTAAAAAATTTATTTTTTTGTACCCAACATTAAATTTTAGAAATAATGAAATAGGTGCTACTATTGGATTAAATCAGTTAAAATCTTTAAATAAAAATAATAAAAAAAGAACAATAAATTTTAAATTTTTTTTAAAGAAACTAGACTCAAAAAAATATTTTATTAATTTTGATTTAGTAGGGTCATCAAATTACGCGTTTCCTTTAATTTTAAATACCAAGAGCTTGAAAGTTAGAGACAAATTTGAAAAATATTTAACCATAAACAATATTGAATTTAGAAGAGGAAATGCCGGTGGTGGAAACCAATTAAGACAACCGTATATTAAAGAATTTGTTAAAATTAAAAATTTTTCAAAATTCAAAAATGTAGAGCGCATTCATTTTTTTGGGTATTATATTGGTAACTACCCAGATTTAAAAAAAGAAAAAATAGTAAAAATTGTACATATATTGAATAAAATTAAATTTTAAATATGAAAAAAATAGATTGCTGTTTCTTAGTTACGGGAAGTTCAAGTAAAACTTACCAGAGTTTATCAAAGACATACTCAGCTATCGAACCACCAACTTGGGCTCTTTTGCTTGCACAATCAACTCGAGCTTCTGGTTTTAATGTAACAATAATTGACGCTAATGCAGAAAGCTTATCTGAAATAGATATTTATAAAAGAATATTAAATCAGTCTCCTAAATTAATATGTTTTGTTGCTTATGGGCAAAATGTCAACGCAGGAACAACCAATATGACTGGTGTTGTAGATACAGCTAGTTATCTCAAAGACAAAAAAATTAATATTCCTATATCAATAATTGGATCACATGTTCAGGCTCTGCCATTAGAAACTTTAAAAAAAGAAAAAATGATAGATTTTATTTTTACAAATGAAGCAGTCTATTCATTAAAGAATGTTCTTAAATTAAATAAATTTAATAAAGAACAATTAAGTGAAATAAAAGGCTTGGCTTATAGAGACGGTGAAACAATAAAAATGACACCTCCTGAAAAAGTAGTACCAACAGAAAAAATGGACGAAGATCTCCCAGGATACGCTTGGGATTTACTTCCATATAATAAAAAGCCTTTAGACTTATATAGAGCGCCAATGTGGCATGCTGAATATGATTTTAAAAAAAGAACTCCATACGCTAGCCTTCAGACAAGTTTAGGCTGCATGTTCCATTGTAATTTTTGTATGATAAATATTATAAATAGGGACGACAACGATGAAATTGGCGTTGCATCTAATTATAGTAAAATGAGATTTTGGTCTACTAATTTTATCATTAAAGAATTTGATAAACTAATAGATATGGGAGTTAAAACAATAAGAATTGTAGACGAAATGTTTCTTTTGAATCCGAAATATTACGTTCCATTATGTGAAAAATTAGCTGAAAGAAACAAAGATGACACTTTGAGAATATGGAGCTACAGCAGAATTGATACTGTGAAAAGACCTGAGATTTTATCACTAGTTAGAAAAGCAGGCATTAAATGGTTAGCACTAGGAATAGAGAGTGGAGACAAAGAAGTAAGGTTAGAAGTTGCAAAAGGAAAATTTGAAGATGTAGATGTTAAAAAAATTATACAAAGAGTACATGATGCCGATATAAATGTTATGGCTAATTATATTTATGGTTTACCTGGTGACACAAAAGAAACCATTAAAAAAACTTTTGATTTAAGCCTTGAGTTGTGTACGGCAGGATGGAATACTTATGGAGCAATGGCACTACCCGGAAGTCACCTTTACAAAGATGCTGTAAAAAAAGGTGTAAAATTACCCGATAATTATGAAGGTTATTCATTTCATTCTTTTGATACTATACCCTTACCTACAGATAGTCTTTCAGCTAGTGAAGTTATTACTTTAAGAGACGAAGCATTTACTAAATATCACACACATAAACCTTTCCTAAAATTAATAGAGAATAAATTTGGAAAACCTGCTGCTAACAATATAGTAGAGATGACAAAAATTAAACTTAAGAGAAGAATAAAAGGTGATCAACTTTAAAATGATTAAAGATTTTAAGATAATTAAAAACTCAAGTTTCAAAGATAAAAGAGGACAATTATGGACAACGTGGAAGAAGGGGTTGTTTGACAAATTAGAATTTAATCATGATAAGTTTTCTTTGTCTAAAAAAAATACACTTAGGGGTTTTCACTGTGATTTTAAATCTTGGAAATTAGTTACAAGTATTTATGGAAAATTTATATTTATCGCTATAGACATGAGGAAAAAATCTAAAAACTATTTACAACATAAAAAATGGATATTAGATCACAAGGCACCAAAATTAATCTTAATACCACCTTATTACGCTAACGCGCATCTGTGTTTATCAGATTTTTGTATCTTTCATTATAAGTGGAGTTATAAAGGAAAATATATAGACACTAAGAGTCAAAAAAGTTATCGATGGAATGATCCAAAATTTAAAATAAAGTGGCCAATAAAAAATCCAGTGTTGAGTCTGCGAGATAAAAAGTCAAAATATTTATAATAATGAAAAAAATACTAATCACAGGTGGTGGGGGCTACATAGGGTCGATGCTTAGCACAGAACTAATAAACTCAGGTCATCAAGTTACGGTGATTGATTTACTTAAATATGACAAAAGTTCTTTAGATCATCTATATTTTCATAAAAACTTTACATTTGTAAATGACGATATTAGAAAATTAAAAACTTTAAAGAAATATATTAGCAAAAATGAATTTATTATTCCTTTGGCTGCATTAGTAGGGGCGCCACTTTGTGAAAAAAATAAGAAAGAAGCGGTGTCAACAAATTTAGAAGCAATAAAAAAAATACTAGAAAATTTAAATAAAAAAAATAAACTAATTTATTTGACTACTAATTCTGGTTATGGAATTGGAGAGAAAAATAAATATTGTGATGAAAAAAGTGTTTTAAAACCAATTTCTTTATACGGCCAAACAAAATGCGATGCAGAGAAAGCCGTTATGCAGTTTAAAAATACAATAAGTTTTAGATTGGCAACAGTATTTGGAGCAAGTTACAGAATGCGAAGTGATTTATTGGTAAATAATTTTGTCCAAAGAGCAATTAATAAAAATTATATTGATGTTTTCGAACCACAATTTAGAAGAAATTTTATACATATTAAAGATGTTGTAAGAGGCATAATTTTCTCAATTAAAAATTTCGATAAACTTAAGTCAGATGTATATAATCTAGGACTCTCAAGTGCGAATATTACTAAAATTGATTTAGTTAAAAAAATTAAACGCCAGGTAAAGACTTTAAAAATAAAAGTAATTAAGAATAAATCAGATCCAGACAAACGAGATTATTTTGTAAGTAATAAAAAAATAGAAAAAAAAGGATTTGTTGCAAGTGTGTCTTTAGATCAGGGAATTAGAGAACTAATCCATGTTTTTAAAAATAATAAAAGTAAAATTATTAATAATTATTAATTATAGATTTAATCTGTTTATAAAAATTTGATTGGGCATAAAAAAATTTTAATCCACTTTTTTTAGCTGCAAGTTCATCAGTTTTTTTATCACCAATCATAAAACTTTTTTTATGTTCAAGGTCCCATTTATAAATAATATTATTAATCATTTTATTTCCTGGCTTTCTCATTAATGAATTTTTTTTATATTTTTTAATTTTTGCTTTTGGATGAAAAGGTGAGTATTGAAGATCATTAAAAAAAATATTAAATTTCTTTAGTTTTTTATTAACTTCTTTATGTAATTTAAAAAAATCACTTTCTTTAAATTTTTTCTTCCCAATACCGGCCTGATTTGTAACAATAAATATATAATAATTTTTATTTATTATGTATTTTAAACCATTTAATACTCCTGATCTAAATTTAAAATTTTTAATTTTATGGACATATCCATAATCATAATTAATTACTCCATCTCTATCTAAAAATATTGCTGGTTTCTCAAAATAGACTTTAAGCTTTTTACTAGCATTTTTTAAATAATATGTTGAGCCAATATCAATAAAAAATTTTTTAAATACCCTACCATTAATTTTTTTTTGATTAATTAAACTAGGTAGTAAATCATTTTCTAGTGAATTTTTTTTATTTATTATATATTTAAAAATTTTTTTTTTAAAAAAATATATACCTCCATTCATAAGCTGGCTATTTTTTTTAAAGTATAATAATTTTTTTTTTAATCCTAGGTTATTTAATTTTTTACTTTTTTGATTTATGTTTTTTGTTAACGCCACTATACCAATCTGCTTTTTACCTAGGCTAGAAATTAGCTTATCTATATTAATATCAAATACCGTGTCTCCATTAACTAAAACAAAATCTTGAACTTTTAATTTTTTAAGATTTGACAGGGCACCACCTGTCCCTAATAATTCTCTCTCTCTGATACATATAATTTCCGTAAGATTGATTAATTTTTTATGAAATTTTTTAAATAATATTTGGTGTCGATAACCACATAAAATTATTATCCTCTTAAAATTATATTTACATGTAGTATTTAAAATGTATTGTATAAAATGTTTACCATTAAATTTTACCATTGGTTTTGGATAAACACCTAATAATTCTTTAATTCTAGTTCCTTTTCCTCCTGCTAAAATTACTAAGTCAATGTTTTCTAATGTTGATACAACTGGCATTTTTATTAATATTAAATTATAAACAATTAATGAAGTTAATTTCTATAGTTTTCTCATTTAAAAATGAAGAGAAAAACATCCCGGAATTAGTAGACAGAATTGCTAAGGTTTTTTCCGAAGTACATAGCTGGAGCTACGAGCTTATTTTTGTTAATGACAACTCTACAGATAATTCTGAAGAAATTTTACTTAAACACCAAAAAAATCATCCTATAAATATTATTAATATGTCTAGAACATTTGGTGTTGCACCGTGTGTTATTGCAGGGTTTAGGCAGTCAAAGGGTGATGCAGTTATTTATATGGATTCCGATCTTCAGGACCCTCCTGAACTTATAGAAAAACTTTTAAAAGAACACGAAAAAGGTTCAGATATTGTTCATACTGTAAGGTCAAAAAGATTGGGTGAATCTGCTTTAAAATTATTTATTACAAAATTAGCTTATAGATTCATAAATTCTTTCTCCGACATACCTCTGCCCATAAATGCTGGTGACTTCAAATTAATCTCTCGAAGAGCATTAGATAAAATTCTTGAATTAAAAGAATTTAGACCTTACGTACGCGGACTATCTGTTTGGGTTGGGTTTAAGCAGTCCAAAGTTTACTATGTTAGAGATGCGAGAAATTCTGGTGAGTCCCAATTTCCAATATTTTCTTCAGGTCCAGTAAATGAATTTATAACAGGAATGACTTCTTATTCATTAAAACCATTATATACTGGAATTTTTTTTGGAATTATTTCTATCGTTATATGTATTATATTAATTTTACATACTTACTATCTTAAATTTAACGACCTATCCGCACCAGGCTCTGCTAGTATTTTAATATCAATATCATTTTTTTCTGGCATGATTCTTTTTACACAAGGTATAATTGGAGTGTATATAGCTAGAATATTTGAACAAGTTAAGGGCAGAAAAAATTATGTTATTAAAGACATCAAAGAATACAATAAGGACAAAAAAATATAAACGATATTTTAATTAAATTTTATATATAAATTTAGTTTATTTTTAATATAACTTATAATGTCTTTAATAAAAACAAAACTTCTACCTTTTATTTTATCTGTTTTAGTCTTGTTAGCTACAATTGTCTTGTGGGACTATATTAAATTACCCTACAATAGTGAAAATACAATTATTGGTGAATACTATTATAAAAAAAATAATCCTTTAAATGATAAAATACGATTTTTATTCTTAATAGGACTGTCTAGCTTAGTGTATTTAATAAGCTATCTAAAACTTAATAAAGAAATATATAGTTTCAATTTAAAAGATAAAGATTATTTTTTGAATAATAAACAAAAAACTACTGATGATTCTTTAAATTTTTATTCTATATTTTTTATATTTCTAATCTCTGCTGAGTTTTTTTTATTAGATTTTAAAAGTTATACTGGAAATAGTGGAATACTAGATACATATCATGAGGGCACTTACCTAGTGCCACCATTTAATAACTTGAGCAATGGAGGATTTTTTACTTCAGCGCAATATGATTATGGTTTTGTTGCAAATAATTTAGGAACAATTTTCAATTATTTTTTTGGTTATTATACAATAGGAAGCATAATCTTTTTAAAATTAATATTAATTTACTTTGTTAAATTATTATTAATTTTAATCTCCAAAAAAATAATTTCTTATACAAATTTTAATTTTTTTTTTAAAAAAATATCATTTATCATATTTACTTTTTTTGCTATTTCTTTGCCTAGTTATAATACTGGAGCTAGTTATTTTACACCTAGACTAGCAGTTTTTTTGTTATTTATTTATATACTAGGATCAGCTTTATCTGACAGCAAATACTTTAAAACAAAATTTTTTATAACAGGTATTTTTTCATCAATTTCTATATTGTGGTGGTACGACATTGGTGTTTACACGAATATACTCATAGCAATATCAATAATTTACTTACTTTTACACCGAGAAATAAAAAAACTTTATTTTTTATTCTTAGGTATTTTTTTTTCTTGGTTTGTATTTTTTTTGATTATGCCCGTAGAAGAAATTAAGGAGTTTTTTATTCAGATCAAATTTATTTATAGTGTATCAGATTATTTATTAGGATTAGAGTATCCAAAACCATTTAGCTCAGACAGCACAAGATGGACTAAAGCTTTACTGCTTATTTACATAACATGTTTAATGCTTATAAATTTAAATTTTGATAAAAAATATAATTTTTTTAATTCTAAAGTAAAAATTTTTATTTCGCTCTTATTTTTAAGTGGAGTAATTATATTTAATTCAGCTCTTACTAGATCTGACAGTTATCACGTAAAGTTTTCATCAGGAATTTATACAAGTGTTTTTATACTGATTTCCTTGTTATTTTTGTTTAACTATTTTGAAACTAAATTTAAAAATAATTTTTTTTATACAAGCTTATCCACTGCTAATTTGTCTCGAATTGTTTTTAGTTTTTTCTTCTTTTTTCTATTAATATTTATTTTTATCAGTCAAACCAAGCATGCTGGACTTGGGCAAAATAAAAATTTTAAAGATATTAAAAAAAATATTACCAAATTAATTAAAGAAGAAGATACTACATATTTAAGTACTAATGATATTTCTATTCTAAAATATTATAAAAAGATAAGTGAAGCTGATAACTGTATTCAAGTTATGACGTCTGACGTTTCATATCCTTATCTTTTAAAAAAACCCTCTTGCACACGATTTTTTGTGCCAACTCATATATTGCAAGGATATACCGAAGATAAATTTATTATAGATCTTAAAAAATCTTCACCAAACTTTATACTGTATGAGTCTAAAAATAATATTTTATTAGAAAAATTAAACATGCCCAAAGCAATAAAATTTATTGAAAAAAATTATATTTTTTTTAATAACTATAAAGGATATATTTTTTACAAGAAAAAAATTAATTAATAGATTTGATAAAATTTAAAAAAAAATATATTGATAAGTCTTAATTAAATAAGTTTTAAGCATCACCTAAGAATAAATCGAAAGTGATGCTTGGTAAAAATTAACTTTTATATCTAATGAGTTATAGAACGGTCTGCGTTCATAACCTTTGTCCAAACTTCAACAAAGTCTTTTATGAATTTTTCTTTATTATCGTCTTGAGCATAAACTTCTGCATAAGAACGAAGTATTGAATTTGAACCAAGCACAAGGTCGGCTCGAGACGCAGTGAACTTAACTTTATTTGTTTTACGATCAATTATGTCGTAAGAGTTTTTACCTGTTGGTTTCCACATATATTTCATGTCTACTAAATTAATAAAGAAATCATTTGTTAAAGCTCCAACTTTATCAGTCAGTACACCTTTATCTTTTGCAGAAGCATGATTTGTTCCTAGCACTCTCATACCTCCAACTAGACAAGTCATTTCTTTTGCAGTCAATCCCATTAAAGATGCACGCTCTAATAATAGTTCTTCCGGCATTACAGAGTAATCTGCTTTTACATAATTTCTGAATCCATCATGATAAGGTTCTAGCCATTTGAAACTTTTGATTTCAGTTTGTTCTTGAGAAGAATCTCCTCTTCCTGGACTAAATGAAACTTTGACTTTAGAACCAGCTTTCTTAATTGCCTTTTCAAGTCCTACGTTACCAGCGAGTATAATAGTGTCAGCAATAGTCGCCCCTGTTTTTTTGGAAATATTCTCAAGAACTTTTAAAACTTTTAAGAGTCTTTTAGGTTCATTACTGTCCCAATTTTTCATAGGTGCTAAACGAATTCTTGCACCGTTAGCTCCACCTCTTTTATCTGTTCTTCTATAAGTTCTGGCACTATCCCAAGCGGTAGCGATTAAGTCACTAGTGCTCAGACTAGTTGCTCCAATCATTTTTTTAACTTTTTCTACATTATATTTCTTTTTTGCTGGCTGAACATTACCTTGCCAAAGTAGATCTTCTTTAGGCACCCAAGGACCAATATAATTTTGTTTATTTCCCATTGTTCTATGTGTCAACTTAAACCAAGCACGCGCGAATGAGTCTTCAAAAAACTTTGGATCTTTATAAAATTTTTCTGAAATTTTTCTATAATCTGGATCCATCGCCATCGCCATGTCAGCGTCTGTAAACATTAATCTAGCTTTCTTTTTAGGATCACCTAAATCAACTGGTTTTTTTTCTTCTTCAAGATCGATCGGTTCCCATTGCCAAGCTCCAGCAGGACTCTTTTTACTTTCCCACTCATAATTAAGTAAAAGATCTAAATATTGATGGTCCCACTTATCAGGATTAGTTGTCCAAGCTCCTTCAAGACCAGAAGTTATTTGGTTTACACCTGTTCCATTTTTTTGGTTCCAACCAAAGCCTTGTTCGTGAATATCAGCTCCTGCAGGTTCTGGCCCTAAATTAGCAGGATCTCCATTACCGTGAGCTCTTCCAATAGAGTGACCTCCAATTGTAAGCGCGGCTGTCTCTACGTCGTTCATACCCATTCTGCCAAAAGTTTCTCGAACATCCATTGCAGTTCTTACTGGATCTGGATTTCCTTCTACTCCTTGAGGGTTAACATAAACAAGTTGAAAATGAGATGCTGCAAGCGGAGATTCTAAAGAAGAACGATCTTGCGGATCACTATATCTATTTACAGCTAAAGGAACTGTTTCTGAACCCCAATACACATCTTTTTCAGGTTCCCATATATCTTCTCTTCCAAATGAAAAACCAAATGTTTTAAATCCAGCTTGCTCATAAGCCATTGTTCCAGCCAAACACATTAAATCTGACCAACTTAATTTATTTCCATATTTTTTTTTAATTGGCCAAAGTAGACGTCTAGCTTTATCTAAGTTTGTATTATCTGGCCAAGAATCTTGAGGAGAAAATCTATGCGATCCAACGTTAGGCCGACCATCAAATTCTCTATAAGTTCCCACTTGGTGCCAAGTCAATCTGACCATTAGCCCATTATAATTTCCTAAATCTGCCGGCCACCATTCCTGGCTGTCAGTCATTAGCTTTAACAAATCTTTTTTTAAAGCTTTAAAATTTAATTTTTTAACTTCTTTTTTATAGTTAAATCCTGGAAGAGGATTAGTTTTTGTATCATGTTGATGTAAAATATCTAAATTAATACTATTTGGCCAAAGTCGAGAAGTATTTGATTCGCCAGCCTTAGTAACTCCGCCGTGCATGACCGGACATTTTCCTGAACCGTTAGTTTTATTTTGTACGCTCATTTATTACTCCTTTTTTTATTTATACATATTAAGTAGCACGATATTAATATAAGATATAATTATATTTAATTATATTTAACATAACTTTTACTTATGAACAATATATCAGCTAAGCAACTACGTTACTTTTTAGCGGTTGCAAAAAATAAAAACTTTCAAAAAGCAGCTGATGAGTGTGCTATTTCTCAGCCAGCATTATCAATGAAGATTAAGGAACTGGAGGGATCATTAGGGCAGTTAATTGAAAGGGGTAGTAAAAAATTCTACTTAACTCAAACTGGTCTGGCATTAATTGAAAAAGCAGAAACTATAATTCAATCATTTGATGACCTTAAGCATCTAGCTGGAAACAAGGGTAAAATTAATCAACTATCAATAGGAGCTATTCCAACAGTGGCACCATATTTATTGCCTAAAATTTTAAAGACTATTTCAAAGCAATACCAAGATATCGCTATAGAACCTAAAGAGGCTGTAACAGAAAAATTAGTCTCTTATTTAATAACTGGAAAAATAGATTTAGCTATTTTAGCTCTTCCGACTTATGAACCATTGTTAGCTGAAGCGTCAATTTTTGAAGAAGAGTTTTTATTAATAAGACATATCAATGATGCTAACAAACCAGTACCTAACAATAAAGAGTTAACAAATATGAAATTGTTATTACTTGAAGAAGGACATTGTTTGCGAAGCCAGACATTATCATTTTGTAAGGTAACTTCTGTACCTAAAAATATTATGGAAGGAACAACACTTACAACACTAGTTCAGATGGTTAGCACAGGTATTGGTGTAACATTAATTCCAGAAATAGCTGTACCTTTTGAAACAAGATCTGCTAAAGTTACAGTTAGTAAATTTCAACAACAAAAACCAAAACGAACTATAGGTCTTGTTTGGAGAAAATCTAATCCACTATCAAAGCAGTTTAATGAAATAGCTAATTTATTAAAAAATTTAAATCAAATAAAATAAAGAAATGTTTTTTAAAAGATTATTTTCTAGAAGTAATTTAAAACTTAAAGTTAATGATGGAGGCCGTGCAGCAGCAGGTTACAAGGGGCAAGCAGGAGATTGTGTGGTCAGATCAATTGCAATAGTTACAGATTTACCTTATCAAAAAATATACAATGACTTATTTAAAGCTAATGCAGAATATAGAAACACCTCAAGAACAAAATTAGCAAAAAGTTTAAAACAAAAAAATGATAGTCCAAGATCAGGAACACATCGAGTAGTTTTAAAAAAATATTTAGCCCAATTAGGCTTTAAGTGGACACCCACAATGTTTGTTGGGCAGGGATGTAAAGTACATTTAAAAAAGGAAGAACTA
>Ga0307986_10000279_pt1 | contig 37932 bp, 38 predicted proteins | sample EllFjometageno82_FD_203170 | JGI IMG/M metagenome (GOLD analysis project Ga0307986, IMG submission 203170) | Marine microbial communities from Ellis Fjord, Antarctic Ocean - #82 | ecosystem: Environmental > Aquatic > Marine > Unclassified | place: Southern Ocean | collected 2014-10-09 | reverse complement strand
GCAGAAGAAACTACAATAACCCCAAGTTTTTTTTTTTTATAAGTGGCTATAATCTTAGCTACATTCTTAATTCTATCTATACTTCCTACAGAAGTACCTCCAAATTTTAATATAACTGTTTTCATTGATAATTTTGTTTAATTAATATTGATAAAATACATCTTAATTGTTATGTCCACAAGTCATCTATTATGAATTCAATAAATAAAAAAGAAATAGAAAAATTTTCTAAAATTGCTGAGGAATGGTGGGATCCTAACGGTAAATTTAAACCTCTGCATAATTTTAACCCCATAAGAATTAAGTATATAAAAGATAATATAATTAAAGACCTCAATATCAAATCTTCGGAGAAACCATTAAAAAATATTAATTTGTTGGATATTGGATGTGGTGGAGGATTATTATCTGAACCAATGTGTAGACTGGGTGCTAACGTGATTGGAATAGATGCTTCAAAAAAAAATATTGATGTTGCAAAATTTCATGCAAAAAAAAATAAGCTTAAGATAAACTATAAAATTGCCTCACCAGAAAAACTGAAAACTAAAATGAAATTTGATGTAATATTAAATATGGAAATAGTTGAGCACGTTGAAAATATAGATTTCTTTATTGAAGAAAGTTCAAAATTATTAAAAAAAAATGGTATAATGTTTGTGGCAACTTTAAACAAAACCCTAAAATCTTATGCATTTGCAATCATAGCAGCTGAATATATCTTAAAATGGCTACCTATCGGAACCCATGAATGGGAAAAATTCGTTAGACCGGATGATTTAATAAAAATTTCTAAAAAAAATAATTTAATATTGAAAAAAATAGATGGGATGAAATTTAATATATTAGATAATAGTTGGAAAGTGAGCAGTGACACTTCTGTTAACTATATAACTAAATTTATAAAAAATTAATTTGAAGTATTTTTTACCCAAGGTATCAATTCTGTTTCTATACCTTCTTCTTTTAAGTCTTTGAGATCTTCCTTAGAGGCTATACCATAGATCCCTTTAGAAACTTTTTTATTTTTATAATGCATGGCTCTTGCTTCATAGGAAAAATTTTCACCCACATAATTTAGGTTTTTTTTAATAAAATTTTGATAGTCTAGAATTGTTTTTTTTATTTCATTATATTTTGCATCTGATTGATCAATCTTAGTGCTATGTTTTGATCTAAATACACTTGGTGACATTAAAGTCTTTTCAATATTTAGTGAGTTGCAAGAATGACAGTTAATAAATTTTTTTTTTTTAAGTTTTTCATATTCTACAGATGATGAGAACCAGCTATCAAAAGAAATCTCACAATCTTTACAAATAAGTTTAAAAACAATCATTAATTACAGTTAACCATTAATCAAATTAATTCAACAATCTACTAACTTCTATAATCACCATTAATCTCTATGTATTTTTTAGTCAAATCCATTGTGTACGCTGTAAAATTTTTTTTGCCCAAATTAAGATCGACTGTTATGTCAATTTTTTTTTCTTCTCTCATGTATACTTCGGCATCACTTTCTATATATGTTTTTGATAAGTGACCCTTTTCAATAATCTTTATAGGCCCTAATTTAATAGATAATTTATTTATTTTTATATCAACATCTGCTTTACCTATAGCCATAATAATTCTTCCCCAGTTTGGATCGTTGCCAGCAATAGCAGTTTTAACAAGTGGCGAATTTGCAATAGAAAATGCAATTTTTTTTGCATCGTCTTCAGTTTTTGTTTTCATTATATTAATTGTAATAAATTTACTGGCACCCTCACCATCAGCGACTACTCTTTTTGCTAAATTTAATAATACAGAGTGTAGAGCACCATCAAAACTGCTTATTTTTTTTTCATTAATGTTACTTATGCTTTGGTTTTTAACTTTTCCTGTTGAAAAAATTGAAACCATATCATTGGTACTTGTATCTCCATCACAACTTATCGCATTAAATGTTGTTTCAATATTTTTTTTCAATAATTTTTTTAAAATATCATTTGACAGGTCTGCATCTGTAAAAATATAGCTTAATGTGGTTGCCATGTTTGGAAAAATCATTCCTGACCCTTTTGCAATCCCATATATCTTAACTTTCTTGTTACCAATCTCACATTCCTCCATGGCAATTTTTGGTTTTGTATCTGTTGTCATTATACCAAGTGCTGCTTTCATCCAAATTAATTTATTTTGTGTATATTTAATTTTACTAATCAATTTGGGAATGCTGTTTTTAATTTTTTCAGTTGGAAATTTTTCTCCAATGGTACCTGTGCAGCCAAAAATAATTTCGCTTGATAACACTTTTTTTGGTTTTTCTTCATCTTGTATTTGTTTTTTTGATAACTCTAATGAAATTTCTTCAGCTATCTCTTTTAAACCACTGTATCCCTTTGGACCCGTGAAAGCATTTGCATTTCTAGTATTAACAATAATAGATTTTATTTTTTTGCATTTTATATTTAAATTCCATTTTATATTTTCCGAAACAATTTTTGATTTTGTGTACACAGATGCATAATTTGCTCCATCTCTAAAGTAGAACATAACCAAGTCATCTCTTGATGTTTTATACAAACCTGCACACACAGTAGATATTGAAATACCATCAATGTGCTCTAAGTCCTGAAAGTCATTCATTTTTGTCTTTGAAGCATGACTGTTTAGAAAATTTTTGAGATTTATTACCATTCTGTTTAAAATTTATAATTAATACCTATATTAAAAGTTATAATTAAATTATATATCAAAAATAACCAGATGCTTAATCCTTTAAATTTTCTCTCAAAATTCATTAAATCAAGTAATCAAAAGGAGCTTGATAGAATTGCAAAAATTGTAGAAAAAGTTAACTCTTTCGAGGGGGCGATTAAAAAGCTTGCTGATGAAGATTTTCCTATAAAGACACTTGAATTAAAAGATAAGCTTAATCAAGGCGTAGATATTAATAGCTTGTTGCCTGAAGCTTTTGCACTTGTAAGAGAGGCCTCTAAAAGGACTAGGAATGAAAGACATTACGACGTTCAAATAATAGGTGGTGTTGTTTTACATGAGGGAAAAATTGCAGAAATGAGAACTGGCGAAGGTAAAACTCTTACCATTAGTCTTGCAGCCTATCTAAATGCGCTAAACAGTAGGGGTGTCCATATTGTTACTGTTAATGATTATCTTGCCAAAAGAGACTCGCAAGAAATGGGTGAGATTTATAAATTTTTAGGATTAACATTTGGCTATATAAACAATGATCAAGATGATTATGAAAGAAAACAAAATTATGATTTTGATATAACCTATGGAACAAACAGTGAGCTAGGATTTGATTATCTGAGAGATAATATGAAGCTCTCTAAAGAACAGATGGTTCAAAGAGGGCATGTTTATACTATTGTAGATGAAATAGATTCTTGTTTAATTGATGAAGCAAGGACACCTTTGGTAATTTCTGGAGCTGCTGAAGATAAAACAGAACAATATCTTATAATTGATAAGTTAATTAAAAAACTAACACCAGAACATTATGAGATTGATGAAAAAGATAAAAACATCTTACTAACAAATGATGGAATAAATAATGTGGAAGAAATATTTTCTAATGCAGGAATTTTAAAAAATAATAACTTTTATGATCCTGAAAATTTAAGCTTAGTTCATCATGTCAACCAATCGTTGAGAGCTAATCATTTATTTGAAAAAGGGAAAGATTATATAATTAAAGATGGAACATTAAAAATCATAGATGAGCTCACTGGGAGGATTTTGGAAGGAAGAAGATTTGGAGACGGGCTTCATCAAGCCCTAGAAGCAAAAGAAAAAATAGATGTTCAGCCTGAAAATCAAACTCTTGCTTCCATAACTTATCAAAATTATTTCAAACTTTATGATAAAATTTCTGGATGTACCGGGACCGCTGCTACTGAGTCTCAAGAGTTTTATGAAATATACAGTTTAATTGTTGTTATTATTCCTACTAATAAAAAGATGGTCAGAAAAGATTGGAATGATCAAATTTTTAGAACAGAACTGGAAAAAAATAAAGCTATAATTGTAAAAGTTGTTGAATGCCACAAACAAGGGCAGCCAATTTTGGTTTTTACTTCCAGTATTAATAAGTCTGAAATTTATTCAAAATTACTAAATAATGAAAAAATAAAACATGTTGTTTTAAATGCAAAGAATCATGAAAATGAAGCTGAAATTATAGCAAATGCAGGAAAGATGAGCTCAGTTATAATTACTACTAGTATTTCGGGAAGAGGAGTTGATATTCAGCTAGGTGGGAAAAAAGGAAGTCAACCTGATGAAGAACTTTTAATAAATAAAAGCAAAATAAAATCATTAGGTGGATTGTATGTAATTGGCACTGAAAGAATGGAATCTAGAAGAGTTGATAACCAAGCCAGAGGACGATCTGGACGTCAAGGAGATGAGGGAAGTTCAATTTTTTATGTTAGCTTAGAGGATGATTTGATGAGAATTTTCGGGTCAGAATCTATGAATAACATTTTACAAAAACTTGGCTTAAAAGATGGAGAAAGTATTGACCATCCTTGGATTAATAAAGCCCTTGAAAGAGCACAACAAAAAGTTGAAGCAAGAAACTTTGACATAAGAAAGAATTTACTTAAATTTGATGATGTTTTAAATGATCAGAGGCATGTAATATTTTCTCAAAGAAATAACGTAATGAATAGTGAAAAAGTTTTTGATTACTCAGATGAATTTTTATCAGAAATAACAGGTCATTTAATTAGTTTAAAAACTCAAAAATTATCAAAAATTAAAAACAATGAATTTAATAACCAACTAAAAGTCTTACTTGGTAAAAGTGTCGATGATAATGAGTTTGAAAATTTAATTAATTTAAGAGATCAAGATTTTAAAGAAAAAATTAATTCTAAATTTTTAGAATCTAGAGGTGAAAGAATTAAAATACTGAATGAAGAAAAAGCAAAAGAAATTGAAAAAAGAATTTTTCTTCAATGCATTGATTTAAATTGGAAATCACACATTCAATATCTTGAACAATTAAGGCAGGTTATAGGACTTAGATCTTATGGTCAGAGAGATCCACTAGTTGAATATAAAAAAGAAGCTTTTCATCTTTTTGAAAGTTTATTAAATAAACTAAAAATTGATTTTGTAACAATTTTAATTAATTTAAAAATAGTTCAAGAGCCTATTCAGGAAAAAGAAGTTCTCAAACCTGCTGAGATTAATCCAAAATATATTGGTAAAAAAATGAGTAGAAATGAACCTTGCTTATGTGGGTCTGGTAAAAAATATAAAAAATGCTGTGGTGCTTTATAAAAAAAATATTAAACAACCTAACATAAGCACTATTGCAAAGGAAATTCCTAATTTTATCTTTGATTGAAACAAGTTTTCAATAAATATACTAACCTTATTTTTTTTCATACTTAATGCACTTAAATCTTCTAATTGACTAACAAATCCTTTTGACCTTCCAATTGTTAGAAATTTATTTTTTCTATGGTTTAAAACTTCGTCTCCACTCATATTAAAGAATTCATTTAAGTTGTTTTCAATAGATTTTTTTACATTATCTAAAATTAAATCTCTATCTCTATGGGCGCCACCTATTGGTTCTGGAATAATTTCATCAATTACTTTTAATTCTAAAAGATCTTTTGAAGATAGTTTCATTGCTTTCGCTGCATCAAGTGTTCTTTTGGGGTCTCTCCATAAAATCGTTGCACATCCTTCAGGGGATATTACTGAATAGATTGCATTTTCTAACATTATAACTTTGTTGGATGAAGCTAATGCTATTGCTCCACCCGAGCCACCCTCTCCGATGACGATTGCAAATGTTGGTACGCTTAATGACATGCAGCATTCTATCGATTTTGCTATTGCTTCAGCTTGCCCTCTTTCCTCGGCACCGACACCTGGATATGCACCTGGAGTATCTATAAAAGAAATTATTGGAATATTAAATTTATTTGCCAGTTTCATTAATCTAATAGTTTTTCTATAACCTTCAGGTCTCATCATTCCAAAATTTCTTTTAATTCTAGTTTCAAGGGTGTCACCTTTTTCTTGACCTATAACTAAAACTGATTTTTCATTAAATTTTGCGAATCCAGCTAAAACAGATTTGTCTTCTCCATAAAATCTATCTCCTGACAGTGCGATAAAGTCTTCAAATAAATTATCTATAAAAAATTTGGCTCTAGGCCTATCCTCATGTCTTGCAACCAAGGTTGTTTGCCACGGATCAAGGTTGGAATAAATTTCTTGTAATTTTTTATCTATCTCATCTTGAGACTCAGATATCTTTTTTATATCTACTTCTGAAAGCCCATCTTTATTATACGGATCCTTCAGTTTTTCTATTTCAATTTCTAAATTTTTAATATCCGTTTCAAAGTTTAAATAATTTTTCATATAAATAATTAATTAATAATTAATTACAAAAAAAGGCAATAAAATGTTTTAAATAATTAATATTTGACTTAATTATATTAACGAGTAATCATGCTACATATCGGGAGAGTTTAAGTTTAATAGCGCCGAAGGAGCAACCACCCCGGAAACTCTCAGGCAAAAGGACCGATAATAAACATAACACTCTGGAAAGAGATTAAATCTCGCCGATGGAGCAAAACTCTCAGGCAAAAATACAGATGGGGTAAAATGGGGGTGCCATGAAAGAACAATATAAAAAAATACATAATCTATCAGTTTCAAGTAAATTACTTAACTTCGTTAACGAAGAATTGCTTAAAGATACGAATATATCTTCAGAAAAATTTTGGGAAGGTTTTGACAGAGTGGTTCATGAGTTGGCTCCAAAAAATAAAGACCTATTAAAAACAAGAGAAGATTTACAAAAAAAAATAGATGATTGGCACATTGCAAATAGAGGTAATGAAATCAATTTAGAAAAGTATAAAAAATTTTTAAAAGAAATTAACTATCTAAAAGAAGTAGGTCCTGATTTTAAAATCAAAACAAATAATGTTGATGAAGAAATAACTAATATTGCAGGTCCACAATTAGTAGTTCCAATCATGAATGAGAGATACGCACTAAATGCTGCTAACGCAAGATGGATGAGCTTATATGACAGTTTATATGGTACAGACGTAATTGAACAATCTGAAGATAGCACCTCTCAGAGATACGATCCTTTAAGAGGAGAAATGGTCATAAAATATGGAAGAGACTTTTTGGAAAAATATTTTTCATTAGAAAATTTAAACTGGTATAAAGTTACAGGATTTAAAATTAATGATGGCTCTCTAGTTATATTAATAGATGATGTTGAAACATCACTAAAAAATAAAGATAAATTTATTGGTCATAGAGGAGGGGTTAATAGTCCTTCTGCAATAATTCTCAAAAATAACAATCTTCATATAGAGATAATTATAGATTCGAATGCTTTTAGTGCACAACATGATTCTGCAAAAATTAGTGATATTATTGTTGAAGCAGCAGTTTCAACTATTTGTGATAATGAAGATAGTGTTGCTGCAGTTGATGCTGATGATAAGATTTTTTGCTACCGCAATTGGCTTGGTTTGATGAAAGGTGATTTAAAATCAACATTTGAAAAAAATGGAAAAACTTATGAGCGTAAATTAAATCCTGATAGAAGTTATATTTCTAAAGATGGCAAAGGATTAAAATTACATGGAAGAAGTCTACTGCTAATAAGAAATGTTGGACACCTTATGACTAACTCCGCAATCCTTTTAAAAGATGGTTCTGAAATACCAGAAGGAATTATGGATGCCTTTATAACCTCAGCGGCATGCCTTCATGATATAAATAAAAAAGGCAACTCAAGAAGTGGCTCGATTTATATTGTTAAGCCAAAAATGCATGGTCCTGAAGAAACCGCTTTTACAGATTTGATTTTTACTAAAGTTGAAGAAGTTTTAGAGTTAGAAAAAAATACTTGTAAAATTGGAATCATGGATGAAGAAAGAAGAACCTCTTCAAACTTAAAAGAGTGTATTAGAACGCTTGAAAATAGAGTGTTTTTTATTAACACAGGATTTCTAGACAGAACTGGTGATGAAATGCATACCTCAATGGAGGCCGGTCCTATGATTAAAAAAGGAGACATGAAGTCTTCTAAATGGATCGGTGCGTATGAAAATAATAATGTTGATATTGGTCTGCAGTGTGGCCTTTCAGGTAAAGCACAAATTGGTAAAGGTATGTGGGCTATGCCTGACAAAATGAAAGATATGATGGAGCAAAAAACTGGTCATTTGATAGCTGGAGCAAATTGTGCTTGGGTTCCCTCACCTACTGCAGCGGCACTTCATGCTCTACATTATCATGAAATAAATATTTTTGACAAACAAAAAGAAATTCAAAAAAGAGAATCTGCAAAACTTGATGATTTGTTAACAGTTCCAGTCGCAGATAGACCAAACTGGTCGATGGAAGAAATTAATTCTGAAATTTCTAATTCTGCACAAACTCTTTTAGGATATGTTGTAAGATGGATAGATCATGGTGTTGGCTGTTCAAAAGTGCCTGATATTAATAATGTTGGTTTAATGGAGGATAGAGCCACTTTAAGAATTTCCTCTCAGCATATTGCTAATTGGATACATCACGATATTTGTACAAAGTCACAAGTTATGGAAGTAATGAAAAAAATGGCAAGAATTGTTGATGATCAAAATAAAAATGATGGCGCTTATACTCGTACTGGAAGAGGGAGTTACGAGATGATGTCTGAAAATTTTGAACAGTCAATTGCTTTTAAAACAGCTTGCGATTTAATTTTTAAAGGTAAAGAACAACCTTCTGGTTACACAGAACCGCTATTACATCTAAATCGATTACTAAAAAAATCTACTCAGAATTAGTTTTAATTCCAGTTCTATTTTTAAAAGCTGAATATAGAGTTCCATCGTCAAGATTCTCTATTTCACCGCCAACAGGTAAGCCTTGTGCAAGTTTTGTAACTTTTGCTCTCGTTTGTTTAAGACTGTCTTGAATATAGTAAGCTGTAGTTTGACCCTCAACAGTCGCACTTGTTGCCAATATGACTTCTTCAATATTCTCTTTAGTAACTCTTTCGACTAATGAGTCAATTAAGAGGTCTTCTTTTCTTTGACCGGCAGATGAAATTGTTCCACCAAGAATATGAAAGTACCCTTTATAAATATTTGAATTTTCTATGGACCACTGGTCTGCAATATCTTCAACGACACATATTTTATTATATTTTTCTTTTGTATTTTCACAGTTATTACAGCCTAAAGAATTAGATTTTAAGGTACCGCAAGACTGACATCTAATAACATTTTTATAAACTTGAGCTAAAGTGTTGGCCATTGGTTTAACTAATTCATCTCTATTATTAATTAGTTTTAATACAATTCTTTTTGCAGATTTTGGGCCTAGGCCTGGGAGTTTAGAAATTAATTTAATTAACTCTTCTATTTCATTAATATTTTGCATTTAATTAAAGTGGCCATTTAAAACCAGGAATACCAAATCCACTAGTAGACTTTGAGATCTCTTCAGATGTTTTTGATTTCAGTTCAGTTTTTGCATTATTATGGGCTGCTACTATTAAATCTTCTATTATGACCTTATCTTCTTTCATCACTTCATCTGACAAATTTATTTTAATCATTTCGTTTTCTCCATTTAATGTAACTTTTATAGAGTTAGAACCAGATGTTCCTTCAGCTACGATATTTTTGATTTTTTCCTGACTCTCTTTCATTTTAGACTCTAATTCTTTGGCTTTATCTAAAATTTTAGTAAAATCAGTCATTCTTATTTTTTCTCTCATTTGTTTTAACGTCAATCAGCTCAGCATCTGAAAACTTTTCCAATATATTTTTATAAATTGAAGAATCTTTTACACTTTCTATTAATTCTTTTTTTAAATTAACTTCTGTTTCTTTTTTAGACGGTTGGCCTTTATTTTTACTAAGTGTTATTATCCACCTGGTATTAGTCCATTCATAAAGTTTTAACGATAAATCTTTGATAAAATTTTTATCTAAATCTTCATTAAATGAAATTTCAATTCTTTGATTTTCAAAACTAACAAGGTTTACATTTTTTTCTAACTCATACTTTAATTTAATCTCTTTTTTAGAAGAGCATATTTCTAATAAATTATCAAAAGAATTTATAAAATTAACCTGTGTTTCAATTTCTTTATTATCTTTTAATTTTACATCTTTCTCTTGAGCAATATTTTTCATTTGACCAATGGTTTCGGCTTTATCTTTTATATTAAAAAAATCTTCACTTTCTTTTTTTTGTAAAAGCGATGTTTGGTGGATATTTCCATTTGTTTGACTTAAAACTTCTTGGTTAGAATCGGGTTTATCTTTGATACTTTTCAGATGAATTAATCTAATTAAAAACATTTCCATTGATAAATGTTGGTTAGAGACAATATCAAGTTCTTCTAGCGTTTTAATGGTAAACTGCCAAAACAATATTAAAATTTCATTATTAACTTTCTCAGAAAGTTCTTTAATTTTATTAAACTCTTCATCATTTAAAGAAAAAATTGTACCATCAATATTAAGTGACTCAATATTTTTAAAATAATATAAAATTTCTAAAAAATCATTTATAAAAATTTTAGGCTCAACTCCTTGGTTATAGATTTCTCTATAAATATTTAAAACCTCTATTTCTTTGCCTTCCAATATAAGTTCAAATAAATTAATTAATTGAGACTTATCAAAATAGCCAAATATTTTTTGGGCAGAAGTTAAATCTAACTCTTTACCTTTGTCTAATGTAAGCAACGCTCTATCAAGTAATGATAGGGCATCTCTAACGGACCCCTCAGATATTTTAACGATTAATTTGAGAGCATCATCAGATGCGATACCTTTTTCCTTATCTTTAATTTTTTTGATAAAATCAAATAATTCTAAAGACTTAATTCTAGATAAATCGAATCTTTGACAGCGAGAAATGACAGTGATTGGAATTTTTTTTATTTCAGTAGTTGCAAAAATAAATTTTAAATATTCGGGTGGTTCCTCTAAGGTTTTTAATAATGCATTGAATGCTTGTTTGCTTAACATATGAACTTCATCGATGATGAATATTTTATATTTAGCAGTAGTTGGGCCATATCTAGAAAATTCAATAAGGTCTCTTACATCGTCGACACCCGTTTTACTTGCCGCATCCATTTCTAAAACATCAATATGATTTGAGCTTGTAATAGCTTCACAGTTTTCACAAAGATCGTCTTTGCATATGTTGTCTATACCATTTGCACAGTTTAGAGATTTAGCAACTATTCTTGCTGTAGTAGTTTTTCCAATTCCTCTAATCCCTGTAAAAAGATAGGCATTAGGGACTTTATTGGCTTTAATTGAATTAGATATTGTTTCAGCAATAACATCTTGACCTATAAGATCATCAAATATCTGAGGTCTATACTTTAAAGCTAAAACTTTTGTTTTTTTATTCATTTCTGTAAGGAGACTAGAACCTGAAAAACTGTCTCTACGACTGCTTCCGTTAAGATCTGGTCGGATTCAAGCAACATTCACCTCTAGCCTCCAGAAACTATTATAGCAGTAATGTTTTCTAATCTACAAGAAAAGTTTCCAAATTATTTTTCTCTAAATTTATCAGCCTCAAAGACACCTAGCACGTGAAAATCTTGGCAATGAAGTCCTAGTTCTTCCAGAGATTTTTGAATTTTCGTATCCTCTATGTGTCCATCTAGATCGCATAGAAAAAAATATGATTCAAATGAATTTTGTTCTGGGTAGCTCTGAAGTTTTGTTAGGTTTACACCATTAATCGCAAAACCTCCTAGAGATTGATAAAGGGCAGCAGGTTTACTTTTTAATTTAAATAAAAAAGATGTTATATATTTTTTATCTCCAAAATCAGGTTGAGAGACTTGATTTCCCATAATTAAAAAACGAGTTGCGTTACTCTTTTCATTTTCAATATTAGAAGCAAGTATTTTGAGTTTATAAATCTTTGCACTAAGTGATGAAGCAATAGCTGCTTCATTTTTATTTTTACTTTTTGAAATTGTTTCTGCTGAACCAGCTGTATCAGCACGTATATGCTCTATTAAATTGTTTTTTTTAATAAAATTTGAACACTGTGATAACGCTTGAGCATGAGAAAAAACATCTTTTATGTCTTTTAAATTGCTTTTTGGTTGGCCTAATAAACTATGTTCAATTTTTTGAAAATGCTCCGCATAAATATTTAATCTATATTTAAAAATTAAATATTCTATTCCAATATTTCCTGTTATTCGATTTGACTCAGGTATAACTATCCGTGAACCATCTTCTAATGATGCTTTTAAAAAACACTCATCGAATGTTTTACAGGGTACAATTTCTGCATCTGGTGCAATTTCAGCTGCTGCTAAATGTGAATATGCCCCAAAACTTCCTTGAAAATAAATCTTACTCATCTTTTATTTTATATTCCATAATTTTTTTTATAGCCAGATAATCTTCTTCAGTGTCAACTCCTATAGGAGAAGATTTTGCTAAAGCTACATTTATCTTTAATTTATTATCTAAAGCTCTTAATTGTTCCAATTTATTTTTTTTTTCATTGTTTGTTTGATCTAAACTGACAAACTTTTCTAATACGCTTGTTTTGTATGAGTAAATTCCAATATGATGATAGGTATTTTGATTATTTGTTGATAAACCGTCTCTAGTAAAATTTAATGCTGTTGGAAAATTATTTTCTTCCAGTTTTTTTTCTGTAATAACTTTAACTACATTTTTATTATTCAGCATTTTATCGTCTTGAATTTTTGCTGCCAGTGTTCCCAACCCAGCATCCTGATTTATCATTAAATTATTTAAATTAATAATATCATCTTTATTAATATCAGGCTCATCACCCTGTAAGTTTAATATATAATCAACATTTTTTATATTTAAATTTTTATAACCTTCAAAAATTCTATCTGTGCCAGTTTTGTGATTTTCATTTGTTAAAATTGCCCTACCTCCATTTTTTAAAACATCTGCAAATATCTCTTGATCCCCAGTTGCAACTACTACTTCTCCAATATCAGCTTCTTCTGCTCTTTTAAAGACATGAGAAACTATGGATAAGTTATTAATCTTTAGAAGTGGTTTTCCTGGCAACCTAGTGGCAGCCATTCTTGATGGGATTAATATTAGTGTTTTTGTCATTATAAAATTATACACTTTCTGCGTCTAACAGACGCAAAATTATAAAATTAAAAATTAAGTATTTTTTTAATTATCATGTTATATGTCAAAATAATTAAAATTAAATGGATTCGTTCGAACTTAACAAAATTATTGCTGCAATTTTAATGGTTGCACTACTTGTAATAGGTCTGGGAAAAATTGCAGATGGTGTTTTTCATGTAAAGAAGCCGAAGAATCCTGGCTATCAAGTTGACGTAGAGATCCAATTAGCCTCTGACGCATCTCTAGCAACCGAAACGGTAGACAAGATTGATATAAATTCCATAATGGCATTAGGCGATATTGCTAGCGGTGAAAAAATTTTTAAAAAATGTGCATCCTGCCATTCAATAAATAAAGGTGGAAAGAATAAGATTGGTCCCGCATTATACAACGTTGTTGGAAGAGCAGTTGGTGGTGTGAGTGATTACAAATACTCAAAAGCTTTAGCTTCATATGGTAAAGAATGGACATTTGAAGAACTTAACGGTTTCTTAAAAAAACCTTCCTCTTATTTAAAGGGGACAAAAATGTCCTATGCTGGTTTAAGAAAAGAGAAAGACAGAGCTTCTATAATTAAGTACTTAAATCAAAACAGCGATAGTCCTAAGCTATTACCTTAATTTACCAAAACAATATAATAAGATACTCTTTTGAACATGCACTCTGTTGAGTGCTTGCAACCAAACCTTTGAATTTTTTCCTAAAAAAACTTCACTTGAGACTTCTTTTCCTCTTGGTAAACAATGTAAAAAAGTTGCATCTTTTTTAGCAAAACTCATAGTTTTGGAATTAATTTGAAAATTTCTAAAATCTTTATTCTTTTTAATTTTATCAACTTTATCATTTAAAGAGATAACTTTATCTGAAAAGATAACATCTGCATTCGTGGCTGCTTTTTTAACATCATTATATATATAAACCGTCTTTTTATTTTTTTTAACCCAATCTAATATTAATTTTTTAGGTTCATAGCCTTTGGGACAACCAATGCTTAATTTGAAAGAAAACTTAACTGATGCTGCAATTAGACTATTAAGAACATTATTTGAATCTCCGATCCAGCAGATATTTAACTTTGAAATAAGTTTTTTTTTAATTTCTTCAACTGTAAAAATATCTGATAAAACTTGTGTTGGGTGTGATGATGGGCTCAATCCATTAATAATAGGTATTGTTAAATATTTACTAAATTCCTCTATTTTTTTATCACTATCAGTTCTCAGCATAAAACCATCACCATAAGTTGATAAAATTTTTGCTGTATCAGCTAAACTTTCTCCTCCTTTTCCAAGATGTAATTCATTGGCTCTAAGTGTTATAGTTCCACCTCCTAATTGTTTTATTGCAAGGTAAAAACTTAGTCTTGTTCTAAGACTTGATTTTTCAAACATTTGAATAAGTAATTTTCCTTTTAAAGGCATGTCTTTATCAGTATCAAGGGTACTAAATTTCTTTCTCTTATCTTTTCTTTTTTTTGCGTCATTCACAATTCTTCTAAGATCTGTCTCAGGTATGTCTTTAAGGTTGATAAAATGCTTCATTTTTATTTTTGAATTAAACAAACTTTTTTTATAATTTTTATAGCTATGGTTATTTCTTGTTTTTTCACATTAAGTGGGGGTAGTAATCTTATGACGTTTTCTGCAGCCCTAATTGTTAATAGTTTATTATCCATTAATTTTTGAATAAATTTTGTTTGATCATTGTGTAATTGTAGTCCAACCAATAAACCAACACCTCTTACTTCTTTAATTATCTTTGGAAACTCTTCCTTTAGTTTATTTAACTCAGAATGAAAATATTTCGATAGCTCTTTAACGTTAGAAAGAAATCCTTTTTTAAATATTTGATCTAAAACTGCATTCCCCACTGACATTGCCAAAGGATTGCCACCAAATGTAGAACCATGTGTTCCAGCAACCATTCCCGATGCAACTCTTTTGTTCATTAAAACTGCCCCAAGTGGAAAACCACCTCCAATACCTTTTGCTATTGGCACAATATCAGGTTTAATTTTTGAACTTTCAAAAGCAAAAAAATTTCCCGATCTACCTATTCCACATTGAACTTCATCTAGAATTAATAAGATCTTTTTCTCATTACAAATCTTTCTTAGTCCCCTTAAGCACCAATCTGGGATAACCTTAATTCCACCTTCTCCCATAATGGTCTCAACCATAATTGCAGCTGTTCTACTTGTTACAGATTTTTTTAATGATTTATGATCTCCAAAGTCAAAGTGGTCAAAACCCTCAACTTTTGGACCAAAGCCTTCTGTCATTTTTTTTGATCCACTAGCATAAATTGTGGCCAATGTTCTTCCATGAAATGAGTTTTTAACACAAAGAATTCTATTCTTTTTTGGTTGTCCTATTGAATAAAAATATCTTCTAGCAACTTTAATTGCAGCTTCGGTTGCTTCTGCTCCACTGTTTTGAAAGATAACAAAATCAGCAAAAGTTTTTTTAGCTAGTTTTGTGGCCAATTTTTCTCCCTCTGGAATTATAAATGCATTAGACACATGCCAAAGTTTTTTTGATTGCTTGTTAATTGCTTTTATTAAGTATGGATTGGCGTGTCCTAAAGCGTTAACAGCAATCCCCTGAATAAAATCTAAATATTTTTTTCCATTAGTTGAATATAGAAAGCTTCCCTTTCCATATTTAAAGGAAAGTTTTCTTCTATTATAATTTTTTGCTAAAGCGCTCATTTTCTATGATTTAATCTTATAACCTTTTTTATAAAGAAAAAAAGCCACATACCACATTGCAATACTTAGTATTGATAAATAAATTAATCCTACACTTATTGATCCATCTGACTTTCCTAGGAAACCATATCTAAATCCATCAATCATATAAAAGAATGGATTAATGTGACTTATAGTTTGAAAAAATTTAGGAAGTTTATCTATAGAATAAAACACTCCAGATAAAAAACTTAATGGAGTAATAACAAAATTTGTTACTGTTGCTGTGTGATCAAATTTTTCAGCCCAAAGACCAGTAATAAAACCCAAGCTCCCTAGTATGAAGGCACTTAAAAAACCAAAAATAAAAATAAATAAAATATTATTTATTGGCATCTCAACTATTAATGAAAAAACACCTATTGAAATTATAGCAATTAAAAAACTTCTTGTAAGGGCTGCTAATATTATTGCCATTGAAACTTCTAGTGCTGATAAAGGTGCGTAAAGCATATCAACAATATTCCCTTGAATTTTTCCAATCATTAATGAAGATACTGAATGACTAAATGATTGAGTTAAAATACTCATTGCGATTAACCCTGGTGCTAAAAAACTCATAAATGGATAACCAAGAACATCTCCCCTGTCATTTCCTAGGGCCAAAGATAAAACTGATAAAAATAACAAGCTTGATACAAGTGGAGATAGTAATGTTTGTTGCCAAACTGCCATAAACCTATTGCATTCCTTAAGCCATAAACTTTTAAAACCAATCCAGTTTATAAGACCAAATTTTTTTATACTAATTTGATATTTTTTATTCAATTCAACCATAAGTAATCATATATAAATTTTGAAAAGTTTGTGTACAAAACAAAAATATCTATTGTTTTTTTTTTAATCCTATGCGATCTGTATATAGTTATTAAAATTATTTAACATACTAAATATAGATTATGAGCTGGAACGAAGAAAAAGTTAATAAACTAAAAGAGCTTTGGGGCTCAGGAAGCACTGCAAGCCAGATTGCTGAAATAATTGGTGGCATTAGCAGAAATGCAGTCATTGGTAAGGCTCATAGATTAAATCTATCATCAAAAATTAAAACTAGGAATACTTCATTGGGTCAAAACCTTGATGGCAACTCAGTGGAAAATAACTCTAAACAAAAACAAGGAAGAAAAAGTAAGTTTAAATCTTTACTTATTGAAAAAGACTTTGAGCCAGAAAATCCAAAAAGATTGGAAGAACTAGATGAAAGTTCTTGTAAGTGGCCCGTTGGACACCCAGAAGAGGAATCTTTTTACTTCTGTGGAAGATCTTCTTTAAAAGATTTTTCGTATTGCAAACTTCACTTGCTTTACGCTTATCAACCAAAAGGAAGAAGAGAAGAACCTGCCACAGATAAAGAAGAGGCTCCAGAGTATATTGAAAAAAAAATTAATACTGCTTAATAATTTTTTTAAAAACTAATTTTTATTTTTCTTTTAGTACTTCTAATAAGATATTTAATAATCAAATATCGAAATATAAACAAAATTAATTTTGATGAGGATGATTATAAAATTTACGTATAAAAATTTTTATTAAGAATTGTTGGGGTTATATTTTTTTGTAGAAAATTGGCCACCTTCTCTCCACATATAACAATATTTTTCAACCTCTTGTTCAAATAACCTTGTGCTTGGTACCCCTATATCAGAATTGGTTTGATATTTATTTGAAGGAATATTGTCATATTTTAAAAGTCTCAATTGATCTACCGTCAATAATGGCTTTGGAAATAACTGAAATAATTTTGCTGATATATTTGCAGCAAAAAATGGAAGAGGAATTAATAATCTATTCTTACTAATCAACTTTAATAATTTCTTTAAAATTTCTTTTAAAGAAATAACATCCGGTCCTATGCACTCAATTATTTTAGAATTTATATTTTTAGAGATAACATGATAAATAGTGTCAGTTAAATCAGAACAATGAATTGGAGTAAATTTAGTGGCTCCATTATAGTAGAGTGGAAAGAATGGAAGTCTACTTAGTAAAGTCATAAAATTTGTAGTAAAATTATCATCTACCGAATAAACTACTGATGGTCTCAATATAGTTGCCAAAGGAAAATTTCTCTTAACATTGAACTCACCTTCCAACTTGCTTTTTGCATACTCTGAGTCTAGGGCGCTATTAATACCTAATGCAGATAGATGGATAAACTGCTGAACTTTATATTCTTTACAAAGTTTAGCTAGAATAGATGGAAAAATGGAATGAATATTTTTAAAAGTATTTCCTTTGCTACTTTCATATAAAATACCTATTAAATTAATACAAATATCAGTTTGAGCAAAAAGTTTTCTAATTTTAACCTCATCAAAAATATTAGCCTCAACAATTTCAATATAACCAGCGTTAGCTTGTGTTTTAATAATATAACCTTTTTGATGAAGATTTCTTGTGACTACAGTAACTTTGTAATTATTTTTTGTTAGCTTTCTTATTAAATAACGGCCTATTTGTCCGCTACCACCAAAAATTAGACAATTTTTTGCTTTCATATATATATGTTTAAAAATGAATATTGATATTAAACTTCACAAGAACGATCTACCAGAAGATTTAGATTTAGGCAATGTTATAGCTGTAGATGGTGAATTTATGGGTTTGGATGTGAAAAGAGATCCATTATGCCTCATTCAAATTTCAACTGGTAAATCTGATGCTCACATTGTTCAATTAGATAGAAAAAATTATAACGCACCTAACCTAAATAAAATACTCTCGAGTCAAAAAATAACAAAAATATTTCATTATGGTAGAGCTGATATGGCTCATATTAAATATTATTTAAAAACAGAAACTAACAATATTCTTGATACAAAAATTGCATCAAAATTGGCAAGGTCATATTCTGACAGCCACTCATTAAAAACTTTAATAAAAGAATTTATTAATATCGATATAAGCAAACAATTTCAAAGTTCAGATTTTGGGGGAGAGTTAACTCCTGCTCAATTAAAATATTGTGCAAATGATGTAGTTTACCTTCATGAAATTCATAGTGAACTCAATAAAATCCTTATTAGAGAAAATAGAATTAATTTATACAATGATTGTTTAAAATTTTTAAAAACTAGAGTCGACCTTGATTTGGCTCTATTTAAAGATGATATATGGTCTCATTAGATGAAAAAAAAAGATTATAAAAAAATTGCAAAAGATGTAATAAATTTAGAAATAAATGCGTTAAAGAAATTAAAAAATTCTATTAATAATTCATTTAATGATGCTGTGGATGTAATTGTTAAGTGTCAATCTAAAGTAATCTTGTGTGGTGTTGGAAAAAGTGGCCTTATAGCTGCTAAAATTTCTGCAACACTGTCTTCTGTTGGCACCCCTTCTTTTTCTCTTTCTGCAAGCGATTGTTCTCATGGTGATTTAGGAAGTATTTCCAAAAAAGATATTTTAATTTTAATAAGTTATTCAGGCTCTTCTGAAGAATTAAAAAATATTATTAAATATGCAAATAGAAATAAAGTTACATTAATTGGAATAGTATCTAAAAAGAAATCCCTTCTATACAAGGCGTCTGATATAAAACTTTACATTCCAGAAGTTGTTGAGGCGGGACTTGGTATTGTACCAACCTCAAGTACGATTACTCAATTAAGTATAGGAGATGCCCTAGCCGTAGCTACTTTAAATAAGAAAAATATTAGTAAAAAAGATTTTAAAAAATTTCATCCATCTGGTAACTTAGGTGCAAAACTTAAAACCGTTGAAGATATAATGCTCATTAAAGATAAAATTCCATTTATAAATGAAAATTCTAATATGAAAGACGCCTTAAAGATTATTACTCTTAAAAAGTTAGGAATGTTGATAGCAAAGAATTCCAAAGGATATACAACTGGTATAATCACTGATGGACAAATTAGAAGAATGAATCAAAAAAATATTAACCTTCATAAATTAAAGGTTAAAAATGTAATGACTAAAAATCCTATTAAGATTGATGCCGAGGTGCTGGCTATCAAGGCACTATCAGTAATGAATACAAAAAAAATTACCAGCTTATGTGTTTATGATAAAAAAAATAAATCTAAAACAATTGGTATAATTCACATACATAATATACTTGAAAATTCTATAAACTAAATGCAGTGGAAAACATTTCTACAATTATTTCTTTTATTTATTAGCTTATTAATCTCTGTAATAATCTTTAAAAATTATTTTATTAAAGAAGACTTAAATAGTACCCTAAAACCAACTGAAACTACCGTACAAGAAGAAACTTCTTCTAAAAAAAATTCCAATATAATGAAGGGTATGGAGTACACTTCAGAAGATGGTGAGGGTAATAATTATATAATTAAGTCTGAATATGGTGAATTAAATAACGATAAACAAGAATTAATTTTAATGAAGAGTGTGACGGCAACAATAAATTTTACTAACTCTGAATCAATAAGAATATTTGCTGATGAAGCAATTTATAATAGTGTTAATTATAACACTGCTTTCTCTAAGAATGTCTTAGTAACACATGGTGAGCATACTATTAATTCTAATAATCTAGATATAATGTTTGAAAAAAATTTAATATCTATCTCAAATGAAGTAATCTATAAAAACTTGAATACAAAGTTAGCAGCTGATATGGTTGAAATTGATTTAGTTACAAAAAGTTCAAAAATTTTTATGAATAATAAGTTAGATAAAGTAAACATTATAAGTTTGAATTAATGGCTATAATAAAAAAATTTCGCATAAAATCTTTTAAAAATAAAAAATCTATAATAAAATTAGATCGATTATCATTATCTTTTGGAAAGAGAAAAATTTTAGATAATATTAGTTTTTCTATTAATGAGGGCCAGATTCTTGGTTTACTTGGACCGAACGGTGTTGGAAAATCAACAATTTTTAATCTAATTACTGGATTAATAAAGCCAGATTATGGATCTATTATTCTCAACTCAAAAATTGCTAATGACTATCCAATTTACCTAAGAACTAAAAAATTTAAAATTGGCTATGTGCCTCAACATGGGGGTTATTTTCACAATCTAACCCTTTTAGAAAATTTAAAGGCAATTGGTGAAATTCAGATTACAAATAAAGAAATCATGAATGAGAGAGTAAACTCATTAATATCAAAATTCGAATTAGATGCTGTAAGAGATGTCAAAGCTAGTTATTTATCTGGTGGTCAAAAAAAAAGGCTTGTTATTGCGCTAGCTTTACTTAGTTATCCAAAAATACTTTTACTTGATGAACCTTTTGCAGCGCTAGATGTCTTAACTATTAAAACTCTGCAAAAAATAATTGTAAATTTACAAAGTGAGAACAACATAACAATAATACTCTGTGATCACCAAGCAAGAGACTTGCTATCATGTGTTGATATTGCCCTAGTTCTTTCAAACTGCAAAATAGTTGCAAGCGGAACCCCTTCTGAGCTGATTAACAATAATGAAGCAAAACATGCTTATTTTGGTGATTCTTTTAAGATTAATTAAGATAAAAACAAATCAATATGTTACCCACATTTAATATAAATAAAAAAATAGCACCCTTTAACAAGGCGATAACTATAGATGGTGATAAAAGTTTGTCTATACGGTGGGCTTTACTAGCTTCTCAAGCAATAGGTACCTCAAAAGCATATAAATTGTTACAATCAGAAGATGTATTAAATACATTAAAATGTCTCAAAAAATTAGGGATAAAAATAAAATTAAAAAATGATTATTGTGAAATTATTGGAAGAGGTCTTAATGGTTATAAATATAAAGATAATTTATCTTTAGACGCTGGAAACTCCGGGACATTAGGTAGGCTAATATTGGGCTTACTAGTTCATGCTAAAAAAAAGATTAAATTAACTGGAGATAGAAGCTTATCAAAAAGAGACTTTTCCAGAGTGACAGAGCCTCTAAGTAAATTTAATGCTAAGTTTTATTTTAAGAAAAAAAATAAGTTACCTCTTTCAATTCTCGGTTCAAAATTTGCAAAACCTATAAATTATCATGAGGACAAAGGGTCAGCCCAATGTAAGAGCAGTGTAATGTTGGCTGCACTTAATACTAGTGGAGAAACTAACATAAGAGCAAAAAAATCTAGAAACCATACAGAATTACTTTTTAAATATTTAAAGATTCCAATTAAAATAAAAAAAACTAAAAAATATGATTTTATTAAAATTAATGGAAAAAAAAACATCAAATCATTTAATTACAAAATACCAGCAGATATTAGTTCAAGTGCATTTTTTATAGTTTTAACCGCCCTATCCCATAATTCAAAGTTAACAATTAAAAATGTGAATATAAACCCTTCTAGAACAGGTATTCTAAAAATTTTAAAAAAAATGGGTGTTAAAATATTAATTAAAAATAAAAAAAATTATAAAGGAGAAGAGGTTGCAGATATTTTTGTTAAAAGTTCAAAAAACTTAAAAAGTATAAATTGCCCTCCAGATTTAAACAGTAGTGCAATAGATGAATTCTTAATTATCTTTTTAGTTGCTGCAAAATCAAATGGCATTTCTTATTTTAGAAACTTGTCTGAACTTAATCAAAAAGAAAGTCCAAGACTAAAATGGGGTTCTAAAATTTTAAACATGATGGGTATAAAAACAGAATTAACTAATCATTCAATAAAAATATATGGAAACCCTAAATTAGAGATAAAAAAACTGATTAAGATAAACGACTATTTAAAAGACCATAGAATTTTTATGATGAGTGCAATCGCTGGTTTAACGTGTGGGGGCAAGTGGGAAATACATGATAGCGACTCAATTAAAACATCTTTTCCATCCTTTTTAAAAATAATTAAAAAATTAAATGAAAAAAAGTAAAAATCTAATAAAAGTTGCTATTGATTCACCTGCTGCAGCGGGTGCTGGTTCTCAAGCGAAATTGATATCAAAACACTTCAATTTATTTTATCTAGATACAGGTAAAATTTATAGATTAATTGCAAATATTAAACTTACTCAACCTAAAGAATACTGTCATCTTTTAATAAAAAAAAAAATGAGCAAGTTAAGCATGAAGAATTTACAAAATAAAAGGTTGTTATCTGATGAAGTTGGTACAATGGCTTCCATAATATCAAAAGACAAAAAAATTAGAAAACTTGTTCACGCATTCCAGATAAAAAGTGCTTATCATCCACCTAAGAAGTATAATGGCTCTTGTTTGGATGGTAGGGACATAACTTATAAGATAATTCCTGATGCTGATTTTAAGTTTTTTATAACAGCCAATGTAAAAACCAGAGCTTTAAGAAGATATAAAGAATTAAAAGAATTAAATAAGAAAATATTTCTTGATGATGTCCTAAAAAGCATTAAAAAACGTGATAAAAGTGATTATAATAGAAAAATTTCACCCCTTAAGAAAACTCGAGATTCGATCTTGATTAATACTACAAATTTAACTAAAAGATCATGCTTTTTAAAAATAAAACAAATTATGGATAAAAAAATTAAAGCTTAATGGAAATTTATAAAGACCTTTCAAATCCTGCTTCAAAAGAATTCGAACAACTCTTAAATTCACAGTTTACAAAAAATAAAAACCTTGAAGAGGGAAAAATTATCACTGGGATAGTAAACAAAGTGACAGATAATTTTGTTTTTTTAGAGGTAGCAGGGCTTAAGTCTGAACCTATTTTAGATATCAACGAACTTAAGAGCATGGGTATGCTGGACAAAGCCAAAGTGGGTGAAAAAATTTCTGTTCTCCTTGAAAGATTAGAAGACAAAAAAGGTGAAGTTCTTGTTTCTGCATCAAAGGCTCAAAAAATTCAAGGATGGGAAAAATTAGTCGAAGCTTATGAAAATAATCAACCTATTATGGGAAAAATAACCGGCAAAGTAAAAGGTGGATGTATTGTTGAGCACATTGATACGGGATCACTAATGTTTTTACCTGGGTCTCAAATAAGTGATAAGCCTTTAAAAGACATCAGCCATCTAATGAACGAACCTCAAAAATTTGCTCTAATTAAATTAGATAAAGTTAGAGGCAATGCTTGTGTTTCTAGAAGAGAAATTATTTCCTCTTTTAAAAAAGAGGATAAAATAAAAATAATTGAAAAATTTAAAGTTGGTGATGTTATTAAAGGTGCAGAAGTGAAAGGTTATAGTTCATTTGGTTGTTTCTTTAATGTAAATGGTGAGCTTGATGTACTTGTACACCTTCAAGAGATATCATACTCAAGAGTTAATCACCCAGATGAAGTTTTTAATATAGGTGAAAAACATGATCTATTAGTTATTACAGTTGATAAAGAAAAGTTACAAGTTGGCTGTTCTGTTAAACAACTTTCACCAGATCCTTTTGATCATATTTCTAACTATGAATTAAATAAGTCATATAAAGTAAAAGTTGTAAAATTAATGGACTTTGGTGCATTTTGCGAATTAGAACCTGGTCTTTCAACTTTACTTCACTCCAGTGAATTAAGTTGGACTAAAAAAAATCTTTCAGCAAAAAAACTTTTTAGCATTGGAGATGAAATTGACTGCATTATTACTGAGATTGATAAAGAAAAAAGAAGAGTTGCAATCTCCCACCGTTTAACTACTGAAAATCCTTTTGAGGTCTTTGAAAAAAAACATCCACTAGATTCAGTTGTAGAGGGTGAAATAGTAAGTAAAAATGAATATTCAATTTTCTTAAAAATAGGTGAGCTTGATGTTGATGCTTTCCTTCATTGTAATGATCTTACCTATCTACCTAATGGTGAGGAAGAATTAAAAAAATACCAAAAAGGTGATAAGTTAAAAGTTAAGGTGCTAGAGATCAAAGCTACTGAACAAAAAATTAGAGTTGGATTACGTCAGACTCTGCCAGACCCTTTTGATTGGTTTAAAGATAAGAAGATTAAAGAAACAATCACAGTTAAAATTATATCGTCAGATAACAAAGGACTATTTGTTATGCCAGAAGGTTGTGAAATGGAATTCGTTATTAAGAAATCACAAATCGCAATTAACCAAGCAGATGCTAGACCTACTAGATTTACTGGTGGTGAGAGAATTGACTGCGCAATATCAGAACTAGATATCGAAAAAAGAAAAGTTACTTTAAGTATAAAATTATTGGAAGAAATCCAAAATAAAGATGCAATAACAAAATTTTCAAGTCCTCTATCAGGGAAAAATCTTCCCTTTTCAACACTTTCGGATGAGTTAAAAAAGAAAGATAAAGAAAAAAAAGAAGACGAATAAAAATTGGCTATCGTAAAATCAAAACTTCTTAAAAAACTTTCAGAAAACTACCCAAATTTTTTAAAAAAAGACTTAGAAAAATTCACTGATATAATCTTAAATGAAATAAGACAGGCATTAAAAAGAGGTGATCGTGTCGAGTTAAGAGGTTTTGGAATTTTTTCAACAAAAATTCAAAAAGCAAGAATATCTCGAAACCCAAAAACAAATGAAAAAGTTAGTATACCCCAAAAAAAAACCATTCATTTTAAAATGGCAAAAGAACTATTTAAAAAATTAAACCATGACGGATAAAAATATCTTTGTAGCATGCGATGTGTCAACGCAAAAAGAAATATTAGACTTATTAGAATTAATACACGAAGATATTTCAGGAATTAAAATTGGACTACAATATATTACTCAAAGAAGCCCTGAAGAGATAAGAGAACTTTCAAAGTTTAAAAAACCTATTTTTTACGACGGAAAATACTTAGACATTAAAAATACATTAGTCGAATCAGTAAAGGGACTGAAAAATTTAAATGTGAGCTATGCAACAGTTCATCTTCTAAATGGGTTGGATGCTCTTAAAGCTGCAAATCAAGCCGCACAAGAAGTTAATTTAAACTTACTAGGTGTTTCTGTTTTAACAAGTTTTAATGATGAAGATTTAGAAAATTTAGGTTTTAATAATAGTGTTGAAGAACAAGTTAAAAAATTAATTAAAATTGCAATGGAAGCTAATTTGCATGGAGTTATTTGTAGCCCACGCGAAATTAAAATGATTAAAAAAATTGCACCGAAACTTAAATGTTTTACTCCAGGAATTAGAATGGAAGATACAAAAGATGATCAAAAAAGAACTATGAGCGCTAATGAAGCAATTAAAGAAGGTAGCGATTGTCTTATAATTGGCAGACCTATTACCAAAGGTAATCCAAAAGAAAATATAAAAAATATCCTTTCATCAATAGATTAGATGAAGTCAAAAATTTGTGGAATCTTTGATAACGATACATTAAAATATTTAACAAATCATCCTAACTCACCTCAATATATTGGTTTTATTGTTAATTACGCAAAATCTAAAAGATATGTTGGGCACAATCAACTTAAAGAACTTTTAAAAATAGATAAAAAAAAATCTAAATATGTTGCAGTATTAGTTCAACCTGATGAAATCATTCTTGAGGAAATAAAAGACTTACCTTTTGATTATTATCAAATTTATGATTGTCCCGCAAATGAGATAAGCTTTATTAAAAAAAAATATAATAAAAAAATTATTGTTGCTATCACTGTCAAAGATCAAAATGATGCTATGAAATATATAGAATACGATGGCCTTGCCAATATAATATTATTCGACAGCAAGGGTTATGAAAAAAGTATATCTTTTGACCACGAATTAATTAAAAATCTTAAGATAAATAAAGAATTGATGTTGGCAGGAAATATCCAAATAGAAGATAACCTTGAAAAATTCGCAGAAATAGCAGACATTATAGATATATCTGGAGGTCTAGAAACTTCTGGATTAAAAGATATTTCAAAAATAAATATTTTTTTAAATAAAATTAAACAAATTAATAATGAAACTTAAAAAAAGAATTCCTTTAATTGATCAACATGACAAAAGTGGTTTTTGGGGTGGCAAATTTGGTGGTAATTTTATTCCAGAAACCTTAAAAAAACCTGTTGAGGATTTAACTATTCTTTTTGAAAAGCTCAGATATGACAAAAAATTTCTCAAACAAAGGGATTATTATTTTAAAAACTACATAGGTTCACCTACCTCATTTATAAAACTTCACAATCTATCCAGTCATCTAGGTGGCGCCCAAATATACGCCAAAATGGTGTCTGAGGCGAACGGAGGTGCACATAAAATCTATAATGCGACGGTTCACTGTCTTATTGCTAAAAAAGCAGGCAAGAAATATGTCGTGGGTGATACAGGGGCCGGTTATGCTGGTAAAATGTTAAGTATGGCTGCTAAGAAATTTGGACTTAAATGTAAAATATTTATGGGCGTAAAAGACATAAAGAGGCAAAAACCAAATGTTGATGCAATGAAAAAAAATGGTGCTGAAGTTGTACCCGTTCACTCTGGAAGCCAAACACTTGTTGATGCCGTTAGTGAGTGCATGCGGTACTGGGTTTCTAACTGTGATAAAACTCATATGGCAGTTGGTTCAACTGTGGGTCCCAATATATTTGTTAAGATTTGTGGATGGAGTACAGCTCAAATTTCCCGTGAATTAAAACTTCAAATTCAATCTGAATTTAAGAAGATTCCTAAAAAAATTAAACTTATTAATTGTGTGGGTGGTGGAAGTTCGGCCTATGGATTTTGGAGTGAATTTATGGATTATGATAAAAAACAAATTGAATTAATTGGCGTTGAGGCTGGTGGACCAAAAAATTCTAAACTTCATGCAGCACCTTTAACGAATGGTGCCAAACTTGGAATTTTGCATGGAGCTGCAGCTTATGTTTGTCAAGATATTGAAGGGCAAATTAATGATACTGCTTCAATTTCTGCTGGATTAGATTATCCCGGTGTGTCTCCTATTCACTGTTTCTTAAAAGATACAAAAAGAGCAAGGTATACATCTGCAACAGATGAAGATGCTTTAAGTGCATATAAACTTGTCACAAGGCTCGAAAAAATAAACCCAAGTCTAGAACCAAGCCATGCTTTTGCAGAAGCAATCAAAATTGCACCTAAATTAAATAAGGATACAATTATTATAGTTAATTCATGTGGTGATGCAAAAAAAGATCGTGACATTTTAAAAGCAAGATTAGGAAAAATTAAATAAGATGTCATTAATTAACTCAGCATTTAAAAAAACCAAAAATGAGAAAAGACCTGCATTACTCACTTACACAGTTGCAGGTGACAATAATAAAAAAAAATCATTAGAAATATTAAAATCAATTGCAAACTATGCTGATATTTGTGAGTTAGGTTTTCCTCATAACACTCCAATCGCAGACGGTGGCCAAATTCAATCAAGTTCCCATAGAGCTTTAAAAAATGGTATCAAAATTAAAGATGTTTTTTCAATAGTAAAAAATTTTAAAAAATCCAAACAGGCAAAACCCTTGATTTTAATGGGCTACTACAATGTGATTTATCAATATGGTGATAATAACTTTATCAATATTTGTAAAAAGATTGGTGTTGATGGTTTAATTGTTGTTGATTTACCTTATCCTGAAAATAAAAAATTTGCTAAAAAGTGTAGGAAAAAAGATATTTGCTTTATTCAATTGGTCTCTCCTACCACATCAACTAACAGAATGAAAAAAATTATTAGAGATTCTCATGATATGATCTACTACATCAGTATGCTTTCAACGACCGGTGGTAAACTAAAAGTTTCACCAAATAAAATTCTAGAAAACTACAATAAGATTAAAAGTTTAAATAAAAATAAGAACATTGTAATCGGATTTGGAATTACAGAAAAAACAATAGCCTCACTTAAAAAAGCTGATGGATTGGTTGTTGGTAGCGCTTTATGTAAAGAAATATCAAAATCAGTCAAAAAAAGACAAAATCCTGTCATAAATGTAACTAATGTTGTAAAAAGATTAAGAAACAAAATTTTATGAATTGGATTAAAAAAACTCTACGTTTCGGTGAAAAAATAAAAAAGATAATCAAGGAACGTTCAAGTAAAACTGACATTGCTAATAGTGACTGGACTTCTTGTTGTAAGGGTCCAATTTTGAAAAAAGACCTAGAGGATAATTTTTGGGTTTGCCCTTCGTGTAATAAACACCACAGAATAAGCCCTCGTCAACGATTTGATGTAATTTTTGGAAAAAATAATTACGAAATTTTAAAAACTCCAATTCCTCAAGACGACCCTTTAAATTGGAGTGACTCTAAAACCTATAAAGACAGATTAAAAGCTGCTAGAAAAAAAACAGGTATGAACTGTGGGATGATGGTAATCAATTCCAATATTCAAAATATTAAAATTACTGCCATTGCATCAGATTTTGACTTTATAGGTGGTTCAATAGGTGCAGCAGAAGGCGAGGCTTTCTTGTATGGAATTCAACACGCCATTGAAAATAAACAGCCCTTTATAGTCTTCACTTCAGGTGGTGGAATGAGAATGATGGAATCATTGATTTCACTCTCTCAAATGACTAGAACGACATTAGCAATTAATGAACTAAAAAAAGAGAGCCTTCCCTATATTGTTGTATTGGCGGATCCCACTGCAGGTGGTATAACAGCTTCGTATGCTATGTTGGGGGACATTCATCTAGCAGAACCTGGTGCACTTATAGCTTTTGCTGGAGCTGCTGTTATAAAAAATACAATCAGAGAAGAATTGCCTGAAGGCTTTCAAAGAAGCGAATATGTTGAAAAGACAGGTTTCGTTGATTTAATTGTTGAAAGAAAAGACCTTAGAGAAAAATTAGGTTCATTATTATCAATATTGTTAAAGAAAAATTCTGCTATAAATTCATCAGAAAATGAAACTTCAGAAAATAGTAGAACGCTTACAAAAGCTGCATCCTAAGGAAATAGATCTAAGTCTAGATCGAACTAGAAATCTTTTAGAGAAACTGAGCAATCCCCAAGATAAAATCAATTGTATTTCAGTTGTTGGAACCAACGGTAAATTTTCAACAATCCAAGCTCTTTATGCAATTTTAAAAGAGGCAGATTGCAAATGCAATATCTACACAAGTCCACATATCCAAAAAATCAACGAACGATTTGTTTTTAATAATAAACCTTTAACAGATGATGAGTTGGCCAATCTTTTTACTGAGATAGAAGAGGCGAATAACGGAACTCAAATTACTTTCTTTGAAATTTTAACTGTTGCTTACCTTTATTATGCTAAAAAATACCCTGAAAACATTAACTTAATAGAGTCAGGTCTATTTCATAGATTTGATGCAACTAATATTTTAAAGAAAAACTTGTTGAGCATTGTGACAGCCATTGGTCTTGACCATTTAGATTGGCTTCCAAAAGAAGAGCAGACTGTTGAAAAAATAATATTTGAAAAAACATCTACTTTATTAAATTCCAAAATCATTGTTGCAAAACAAAGCTCAAGTAAAATTAGCAAAAGTATTGAAGATATAATTAAAGATAACTCTTCAAAAAAAATAATTTTTAATAAAAATTATAGCTTTATCTTAAAAGAAAATGACTTCTTTTATTTTGAGGATGAGTTTGGTGGTTTAAAACTTCCAAAACCAAATTTACCAGGAGAATTTCAATTAGAGAATGTCTCTACTGCTATTGCAGCGGCAAGACAATTAACAGGTTATAAGATAACTGATGATCATATAAAAAATGGTATTACTAAAATTGAAAGTATTGCACGACTACAAGAAATAAAATCTGGAAAACTTAAAGATTTAACTGAGAATAACCTTATATTTGTAGATGGATCACATAATCCACTTGGCGCAAAAGTATTAAATAAATACCTTGAAAGTTTAAATTGTAATAAACATATTATATTAGGCATGATGGCAAACAAAGATCACGATGAATACATGAGTTACTTTAAAGATATTAAATCTTTAACAACAATTGATATACCAAATCAACCTAATGCTATTAGGGGAAATAAACTTAAGGAAAAAATTAAAAATTTTAAAGATATCAAATACCAAAACTCAGTTGAAAATGCTATTAGATCAATTGACCTTAAGGAAAATGATATTATTTTAATTACAGGCTCATTATATCTTGCAGGAGAAGTTTTAAACTTAAACTAGATATTCTTATCTAAAAATTCTTTCATGTGGCTTTCCGCAACACCGCCAACTTTTCTATCTACCTCAACACCTTTTTTGTAAACAATAACAGTGGGTACGCCTCTTACACCAGCAGCAGAACCAGTATTAATTCCTCCATTTTCAATATCTGCATAGTAAAAACTAGCTTTGTCCTTGAAGGTATCAGATAGTTTTTCCATTATAGGGATTAACGCCTTGCAAGGAGCACACCACTCTGCAGAAAACTGCACTACAGAAATGTCTTCACTCTTAATTTTTGTTTCAAATTGTTCGTCTTTAAAATCAATAAGCATGCTTCTTGTATAAATTCTTATTATATTTATTCAATATGTTAAAAAGGTTTTTTTTAATTAATTCACAGGAGGGTTATGCTTGCTCATATCTCTTCTGTATTCCTTCAACAAATTCATTAATTTCATCTAAAAACTTAAGCTTTTTCTCATCTTTATCATTGGTGTATCTATCTCTTAAATTATCACATTCAAAATAAAACTCCTTACATGTCCACCATTTTTCTTTCTCATCACTTAATATTCTCTCTGCTATCCCTCTTTTTATAGTATTGAACATATCTACAGGCAATGTTTCTGGTGATTCTTGATAAATTATCTTTTTTCCGAAACTTACCATTCTTTCATCTTCAAATTTATCTAGTAAAATCAATTTATCCTTCCAAGATGCTGCATGCCATTTTGGAAATAATGCTGTGTCTTTTTGAGGTGTAAACTTTTTATAGATCGTCTCTTCAGCAAGTAAATCTACCTGTGAATCAAATTGTGCTTTATCCTCTGCTGTTTCTCTTAATGCAGTTAAAACATTTTGAGAGAATTTCTCATTACTGTTTACTAATTTCGCACGCTCTTTAATTAAGTCAGGATCAAGACTACTATATGGTTCTGTTTGTAAACCATAACTTGCATCTAAAATAATAGGAGCTTTATTTGATCGTATAGTTCTTAAAAACTTTAATTTTTTAATAGCACTTTTAAGTTCTGAAATTGACATATCAAATAATGGAATAGGATCAATTTTAAGATCAAATGCTTGGCCCCACTGATAAACTGGATGAATACAATATTTGGGGTGAAGTGGAGCAACTACAAATCTATAATTTTTACCAAAATGGTATTCTGCTAGAGTAAACATCTTTTCTGTTTTAAAGATCGTTTCGGTATCACTTTTATTCGCAGTTCTTAAAAATGTGTCCCAAGTTTGAGGTTGATTTTTTTTAATTAAACCTAAAACTTTAACAGTTAGTTCTGCATCAAATAAAGCTGAGTGAGCTCCAGAAGATTCAAAGCCATTCATTCTAGCTAACGATTCTAATTTCATTACTGCATTACCTTTTGCATTTATTTCTGTCTTTACAACACTTTCATCAACGGCATGTGCTCCTCTTGCTATATTTAATCCATCATGTCTTTTATTTGGAGTAGCATTTGTAATATAAGGATATCTAATTCCTCTAAAAAATTCGTTTCTTATCATTTCATCATCAAAGCCAATATTTGACCAACCCATGAATATTGCTGGGCTCCACTTTTTAAATATTGCTTCCAACTGAGATAACATTTCATAGTGGCTTAGGTTTCCTTTTGTTAATAAGTCAACACTAGTTTTATTAACTATTAAGGCCATTGCCTGGGGTATTTCTCCTTCTGGTAACCTACATCTAAAGTTAAATCTGTCTATTTCTTTAAAGTTCGCGTCAACTAAAATTCCACCCACTTCAATAATACTTCCCCATGAAGTGTTTGCACTGCTAGATTCTATATCCCATATTGCTAAATTCATATTAATTTACATTCCTTTGATAATAATATTGTTCTACTTTTTCTAAAAACTTGTTTTGATATTCTTCTAATTTTGCACCTTGAATTCTAAAGTCTTGGAATAAATTATCTACAGTACAAAGTAAAACAATTCCTTGAGTTATTTTTGAATTATGGACAACGTTATGAGCTAATGAATAGGCCCCTAATTGAAGATAAAAATCCTCAATCCATTCTTCTTTTTTAGGTTTGTTTGATTGTTTAAAATCTATGATGGTTTCTTGCCCCTCATACACACCTACAGCATCACATGTGCCAGCATATTTTCCAGGGTAATATAATGTTGCTTCTGTTCCCCAAATCTCTGACAATTTTCCTTTAAGTCCTTGCTCAATGATTTCATCAGCCATTTTTTTAGATTTATTTTCTATTTCTAATAACTCTAGATTTAACTGACCTAATAAATATTTTTCTAAAAAGCTGTGCATTGATGTTCCTCTACTTGAGGCATCATTTTTAATTCTATTTGCTTCAGCAGCTCCCACCCTTGCTTTCCAATTAGCAAGTGATGCTTTTTTTTCTTCACTTTGTGTTGCTTGCAATATGGAAGTTACCGATGGAAGTTTTTGTTGGTTAACAGCATACATTCTTGAGCCACTAACCATTGATCTCATGGATTTTGGATAAGTAAATTTATTATTCCGCTGCATATAGCTTGTTATAAGTGGTATTGAGAGAAAAAAGAAATTAATTTTTTGCTTGTTTTGAATGGTCAACAAATTTTTCTACGTTTGCTGTTTGAACAGCTTTTTCAACTTGTTCGGGATCTTTAATATTTTCCAAGCTTCTAGTAATTGATCGTGCATCTGTTCCAAACTTATCCACAACTGTCATTGCTTCTTCTAATTTTTTTCTAAGAGAAATTATATTATCAAAGTGTTTTCCAAATCTTGAACTAATTGTTTTTAGATGATCATAAATTTCTGTGGCACCTTTTTGAACTTTTAAAGATTGAAAGCCCATATGCAAAGATTGCAAGTAAGCTGAAAGAGTATTAGGACCACAAATTACAATTTTATATTTTTTCATTAACTCTTGAGTTAATAATTCTTTAGTAGTTGGATCTTGATATTCAGTTAATTCTTTATACAAACTTTCAGTTGGAGCATAAACTATTGCGAAATCTGTAGTTTTTGGTGGCACTATATATTTTTCATTAACGCTTTTAGCTTTTGCTTTAAATGCAGCGGCTAATTTTGCTCTTGCATCTGCAACAGCTTTTTTATCATCAGCATCATAACCATCGGTAATTGCTTTAAATTTTTCTACTGGAAAATGCGAGTCTACGGGTACCATTACATCGCCTTGAAGTTTGATTGCAAATTCTACATTTTCACCTGTATCTTCTTTCATCTTAACGTTGGTCTGAAATTGTGAAACTGGTAATAAGTCTTTGATTAGAGCATCTAATGAAAACTCTGCAAGAGTTCCATATTTTTTAACACCCGCTAAAATTTTAGTTATACCCTCTTGGCTTTTATTTAATAATTCTACCTGACTATTAAAGTTTCCTACTTTTTCATCAACCTTTGTTAAGGCTTCTGTCATATCTTTAGTAACCCCAGTTGATAGGTTATTAAATGAAGTCGACATAGAACCTAATGAAGTATTAATCGTAGTATTTAAGGTATCTTTTAATGAGGTAATTTCTGTCTTTAAATTAGCTATCTCTTCAGTACTTTTATTTTCATTTTCATCTTTTGGCTTAGATTTTAAATTTAGATAAAGAGTAGTTAAAGTAGCTCCTAGTAGTATGACTAATGTGATTAATAAAATTGTGTCCATGATTCTTTAACTATATCATATAGGTAGGTTAATATCCTCTTTTGTTGATAACTGCATCTATTTTAGTAAAAGTAATTATATGGAAATTTTGTTAATATTAAAAATACTCTTTATTATCGGGGCTATCGTTACAGTATACACAATACTTAGAAACCTAGATATTATTAAGATTATTCTAATTTACGTTAAAGATACTTTATTTAGAAAGTAACTTAACTAATTTTTTAACCAAACTTTTTTTAGATGATGGTTTAGAAATCATCATACAGGCCTCAGATTTTAGTATTTCAGCATCTTTTAATATTCTAAGATTATTGGCTCTCAAAGTTTCTCCAGTTGATGTAATATCTGTTATAATTTCAGATGAACCTGTGAATGGATAAGCTTCTGTTGCGCCTAAACTACTGACTAATTTAAATTGAGTTACACCCTTAGAAAATAAAAACTCTCTAGTTAAATTTGGATATTTTGTTGCTACTCTTAATCTTTTTTTCTTTTTGTCTTTAAATTCAAAAGCAATTTCTTCTAAATCTGCAACCGTTTGGACATCGATCCAAGGTTCTGGAATAGCTACAACTAAAGTTGCTTTACCAAATCCATACTTCTTAACTAAAATAATTTTATTTTGAATATTAATTTCACTCTCTTTTAATAGATCATAACCAGAAAAACCAAGATCTATAGACCCATCCCCAAGTCTCTCAACTATCTCTCTCGCATGCAAATATAGTATTTTAACATTAGATAAGTTTTTAATGGATCCTAATAAATCTCTTTCCCCTCTTTCAGATACTAAATTTAATTTATTATTTTTAAAGATTCTTAATATATCCCTTCTAAGTCTACCTTTGCTTGGAATTCCAATATTGATTATATTTTTCATCATTAAGAATTTAAATTTAAGGCAGCTCCTACTGCTGGAACTTTTTTTTTTGACCCAAGATCTGAAATTAATTTGTCATATCGTCCACCATTGATAATATTAATATTTTTTGATTTAGACTTGATATCAATTTTAAATACCATGCCTGTATAATATTCTAGCTGACGCCCAAAAGAGGCTGAAAACTCAACATTTAATTTTTGAATTTTATTTAGTGATGTTGGAAAATATTTTTGATCCACAACTAAGTTAATCTTATTCTTTTTAAAGAAGGCATTTAATTTCTCAGCTGCTTTATCAATTGGACAATTAATTTTTAAAAATTCTTTAATAATTTTTGAAACATTTTTACCCCTACTTGCTATTCTTGGATCTTTAATTTTATTATTAAATCTCTTTAAAATTTCTGCGATTGATCGTCCTGCAACTATTATTTGCTGATTTTCATTTAGCATTTTTAAATATCTTTTTTTATCCACTTCAACAATTGTTGGGTCAACATCAGAATTAGTCTCTAATCTTTTTAATAAATCATTAAAATAATCTTCTCTCCAAAAGTGCCTTGAAAGTCTAAGTTTCCATCGTTTTGGAATATCTAGTTTTGAAATTAATAAGTTAAAAATCTCAACATTTCCAATCTTCAAAGTTCCCTTTGAATAGTTTAAATTAGATAAAGATTTTAGAGCAGTATAAATAATTTCTTTGTCATCATTTTTTTCATCTTTAGAACCAATTATTTCAAAGCCAACTTGATTTCTAATGATGGAATCTTTTTTATTATTGGATTTTCTGTACGCCTGGCCATTATAGAATATCTTCTCTTTTCCTCTTAAGTTGTTCTCTAAGTACCTCAGGCACGATGCAATAGTTAAATCTGGTCTTAAGCAAAGCTCACTACCATTTTGATCGATAAATGAGAAGATATACTTTCTAAAACTCTCTCCTGATCTCTGTACAATATGATTAGCCTCAATCACTGAAGGTAAATCAATGTACTTAAAGCCTTTAGATTTTACTGATCTAAGAATTTTTTCAGATAAGTTTTTTGATTTCATCAATTAAGTTCTCTTTTGGAAATGTAACTTGATTATTTTCACCCTTAACCCCTAAAAGGTTTTTTAAAGTAATAGTATTATCTTTAAATTCATTATCACCACAAATGACTGCAATAGGACACTGTTTTTTATTAGCATACGTTAATTGTTTTCCAAGATTTTTTTTACTATCTAAAAATATTTCAGAATTAATATTATTGTCTCGCAAAACTTTTAAAATTCCATAATAATTTTTTAAATATTTTTCATCCATTACGCAGATAATTACTGGTTTTTTTTCGTCTACTTTTATTTGGTCTAGTTGCAACATTGCAAATAATAATCGATCAGCACCAATACTCATTCCAGTTCCTGGAATATCAACTCCCTTAAATCTTGAGATTAACTTGTTATATTGTCCGCCTGAGCAGATACTACCAATATCAACTTCTTTGCCTTTATTGTTTTTGGCTTTAAAGTTTAAATTTGTTTCCACACAAAACCCATCATAATAAGCAAGGCCTCTAACAATTGTAAAATTGGTTTTGATCTGATCCAGATAGTCACCATAACTTGCAACTTCTAATAAATCCTCTAGCTCTTTAATTCCCTCTTGAGATAGGGGATTTTTTAAATTTTCTTTTAATTCTTTTAAATTTTTTACTTTTAAAAAATTAATAATTTGTGTGGCTTCACCATCAGTTAAATCAGCACCTTTAGTAACTGCCCCACTAACGTCTACTCTTTCTTTTTTTAATAAATCTTCAACTCCTCTTAATCCGAAACCAGGCTTATCTAACTTATCAATTGCTCTCATAACTTTTATTTGTTTTTCTTCAGATATTTTAAGGTCTTCGATTAATCCCTGGACAATTTTTCTATTGCTAATGTTAATTACAAACTGATCTTTCTTTAATCCACATGCAATAAGTGTACTTGCAATTAAATTGCATAGTTCTGCATTTGCCTGTGCTGGGTTAACATTGCCCACAATATCACAATCCGCTTGCGTAAACTCGCGATACCTTGCATTGCCTGCTTTTTCATTTCTAAATACATTTTGAATTGCATACCTTTTATAGGGTAACGGTAATTCTTGATTATTTTGTGCAACAAACCTGGCTAACGGACTTGATAAATCATATCGAAGAGTAATATTTTTTTCACCATCCTTAAATGAGAATACGTCAGACATAGAGTTACCATCGTCATCTGCTAGAAATGATCCAATATTCTCAGAAATTTCAAATGATGGAGTTTCAAGTGGTTCAAAACCAAATTTTATAAAGTTATTCTCAATAATATTAATTAACTTTTTCTTGAGAATTAATTTTTTATTCCATCTATCTTCAAACCCTGAGGGCAATCCGGGGACTAATTTATTTTCTTTATTCATTTTATTTGGTACCCGCGCTTGGAATCGAACCAAATCCTATAGTTCCACAAACTATCGTACTAACCGTTATACTACGCAGGCATTCCTTGTTTTTATATTAT
>Ga0307986_10000278_pt1 | contig 37981 bp, 37 predicted proteins | sample EllFjometageno82_FD_203170 | JGI IMG/M metagenome (GOLD analysis project Ga0307986, IMG submission 203170) | Marine microbial communities from Ellis Fjord, Antarctic Ocean - #82 | ecosystem: Environmental > Aquatic > Marine > Unclassified | place: Southern Ocean | collected 2014-10-09 | reverse complement strand
TTCATCTTCCGAAAGTATTTGCCACTAACTATTTTGAAGATATTTCAATTTTAAAAGTTAGCATGGATCAACCTTCAGATCCTACATTTGCAGTTCAATATAAAGCAAATTCGAATCAAGCACTTAAAGAATATCTCGATAAAGATGCGCCTTTTCATAAAAATGAAATTCGTCAAAAATTTGGAGAACAAGTGTTGTTTTTTGAAACTTACCTTGAATTAGTAAGCAAGCAAGCATGAAACCTGTACGAGCAAAAAAAAAATTAGGCCAACATTTTTTAAAAGATCATACAATTGCTGAAAAAATTGCTGACCTACTCACCTTTAAAGACTATGAAACAGTTTTAGAAATAGGGCCTGGAATGGGTGTTCTAACTCAATTTTTAGTTTCAAAAAAGAAAAAATTACACCTTATAGAAATAGACAGAGAATCTGTCACTTATCTTAAAAATACTTATTCAGAAATAGAAGCTATACTAACTGAAGGAGATTTTTTAAGGTTAGACTTACAAAAAATCATAGGAAAAAAGCCTTACGCTATTATAGGTAATTTCCCCTATAATATTTCGACTCAAATTGTTTTCAAAACATTAGAAAACAGGGAGCAAATACCTTTTTTTGCTGGTATGTTTCAAAAAGAAGTTGCCGAAAGGATTTGTGAGTCTGCAGGTTCAAAAAAATACGGAATCCTTTCTGTTTTCACACAACTATTTTACACTACAACCTATTTATTTACCGTTCCTCCGGAGGTCTTTAACCCTCCACCAAAAGTAAATTCCGCAGTAATACAAATGGTTCGTAAAGAAGATTTTAGCTTAGATTGCGACGAATCACTACTCTTTAAAATCATCAAATTAAGCTTTCAACAAAGACGTAAAACATTACGTAATAGTTTAAAAACATTGAATCTTTCCGATTTATTAAGAGAAGATGTTATCTTTGACTTACGCCCAGAGAAGCTCTCTGGAGTAGACTTTATCCAACTGACAAAAAGGATTGGCCATGGCAACATTTCAAATTGACACGTCTTTTTTAGATAGTATCAAATCTCTTATCAGGCAAGGGAATAATACCTTGTTAAAAAAGAAATTAAAGCCCATTCACTACGCAGATATTGCTGAAATAATAGAAACACTTTCTATAGAAGAAGCTACTTATATTATTAAGCTTTTAAAAAGTGAAACTACTGCAGATGCCTTAACAGAAGTTGACCCAGATACTCGTGAGCAAATTTTAGATAATCTATCAATAAAAGAAATTGCAAGAGAAGTTTCTGAACTTAAAACCGATGATGCTGCAGATTTAATTCTTGAATTACCAGAGGCAAGAAAAGAAAAAGTAATGTCTCAAATAAAAGATGACGAACATGTAAAAGACATTCGTGATCTTATTCGTTATGACGAAAATACTGCAGGTGGTTTAATGGCAAAAGAACTCGTTAAGGTTGAAGAAAATTTGAGTGTTTTGAAATGCCTAAATAAAATGCGTGCACAAGCAGAAAACGTAACCCGTGTTCATTCCATTTATGTAGTTGATCAAAATAACGTATTAAAAGGTCGTCTTTCCCTAAAAGATTTAATAACTGCAAATTCAATAGATAAAGTTAAGGACATTTATATTCCGAAAGTTGATTTTGTAACTGTTGACCAAGAAAACGAAGAGGTTGCTAAAATCATGTCTAAATATGATCTAGAGGCTATTCCAGTTGTAAATAACAAAAAGGAACTGTTGGGCCGTATTACAATTGATGATATCGTTGATGTAATTAAAGAAGAAGCCGATAAAGATTATCAACTAGCTGCAGGTATATCAAAAGATGTTGAAGCAGATGATACTATTCTTGAATTAGTAAAAGCTCGTCTCCCATGGTTGTTCTTAGGGCTTTTAGGAGGTCTTGGAAGTGTTTTTATTTTACAGGATTTTGAAGTGATCATGGAACAACCTCGTTTACGGAATTTGTTTTTTTATACTCCCCTTATTGCTGCAATGGCAGGAAATGTAGGCGTTCAATCTTCTGCAATTATTGTCCAAGGCTTAGCAAATGGTGCGGTTAAAGGTTCACTTTTCAAACGACTAATTAAAGAGGTTGGTTTGAGCCTAATTAATGGATTTGCTCTGGCATTAATTATTATTATTTTTGGTGTACTAATTAACCAAGAGGTATTGGTGAGTTTTACAATTGCAGGATCTATGATGCTGGTGATAGTATTCGCAGCACTTGTGGGAACTTTTGTTCCTATAATACTAGACAAAAAAAGTATTGACCCTGCAATTGCTACTGGTCCTTTCATCACTACTACTAATGATATTTTTGGTATTTTTTTATTTTTCTATATTGCTAAACTTGTTCTGGCCTTTTAAATGAAAGCACCTTTGATCCTTCATGTAGACGAAAATCATCCTTTATTAGTTGAAGGATTAGTAACATTGGGATATAAAAATATCCTAGCCTATGAAACCCCCATAAAGGAAGTTTTAAAAAATTTGCATAATTACTCAGGAATGGTAATTAGAAGTAGATTCCCGGTTAATAAAGAATTTATAGATGCTGGTAAAAATTTAAAATTTATAGCCCGCGTGGGAGCAGGCATGGAAAATATTGATGTAGAATATGCCCAAAGTAAAAACATACTACTTATTGCAGCCCCAGAAGGAAATAAAAATGCCGTCGGGGAACATACATTAGGACTTTTACTAAGTCTTATGAATAAACTTAGAAATGGCCACCAGAGTATTAGACTAGGAGATTGGCTAAGAGAGGAACACCGTGGCTGGGAATTAGAAGGAAAAACAATAGGTATTATTGGGTATGGGAATACAGGAAAGAAATTTGCTGAAAAATTAAAGGGTTTTAATGTAACCATTCTCTATAATGATATCCTGCATGGTATTGGTGATAAAAATGCCACAGAAGCAACCATTAAAACTTTACAAGAAAAATCAGATGTTTTAAGCTTACATATACCACAAAACAAAAGCACCTGTCAAATGATTAATACTTCATTTATTAAAGCTATGAAAAAGCCGTTTTGGTTTTTAAATACTGCTCGAGGGAAAATAGTGGTTACTGAAGATTTAGTAGAGGGTCTTAATTCTGGAAAAATTTTGGGTGCAGGACTTGATGTTTTAGAATATGAATCTGCTTCTTTTCGTTCTATTTATAAAAAAGCTGATCGCCCCAAAGCACTAGAACATCTTCTCTCAGCAGAAAATGTATTGTTAAGTCCTCATGTAGGTGGGTGGACTTTTGAAAGTCATCAGAAACTAGCTCAAACGATTTTAAATAAAATCAAAATATTATGAATTCTCCAAAAAATGTTTTAGTGCTCTGTACTGGGAATTCATGCCGAAGTCAAATAACACACGGCTGGTTAAATTATTTTACTGGAGGAACTACCATCATTTATTCTGCTGGAATAGAAACTCATGGAGTTAACCCTTTAGCTATAGCCACGATGGCAGAAGAAGGAATTGATATTCGTAGTCATACATCAAATTTAGTGGAAGAATATAATAAGATTTCCTTTGATTTCATTATTACTGTTTGTGATCATGCTTATAAAAATTGTCCTATAGTACCTTCCAAAAATGCAATAAAATTACACCATAATTTTTCTGACCCTTCAAAATTAAAAAGTACTGATGTGCAAGAAAATAAAGTTGCTTTTAGAAAAACACGCGAAGAAATAAAAAAGTATTGCATTACTTTTGTGAAAGCCAACCTTAGCAGCCTTTAGGCCTTTAAAATAAATTGGGCTGTTTCACTTGTTCTTTGCTCTAAAAGAATCTCTTTTCCAAATTTTTTAATATATTGTGTTGCCTTTATGTCAAAATGACGAATGGTAAACAAATCTACACCTTCGATTACTTCTACATTAAATTTAGACTTTAAAACGAGAACTAATTCTTGAAGTCGCTTGTATTTATTGGTGACACAAACAGAAAAACTAATTGCAGAGTTCTGAATTAATTCAACCGGCATTTGGTATTCATGGAGTAAGCTGAAAATATAGCTAATGTTTTCTTCAACAATAAACGAAAAATCAATCGAAGAAAGCTGAATTAAAACTTGATCTTTTTTAACAATATAACAAGGTATGTGGGGCTCTAATATTTTATTTTTAGAGACGGCTGTACCAGCATCTAATGGACTTTCAAAAGACTTTACAAATAATGGTATTTCTTTTATTTGGAGAGGTTGAAGCGTTTTAGGGTGAATTACAGAAGCTCCATAAAAGGCTAATTCTATTGCCTCTCTGTAAGAAATTTGATGTAGTAATTGAGTGTCTTTAAAAACACGTGGGTCTGCATTAAGAATCCCAGGGACATCCTTCCAAATAGTTACGGATTCTGCATTTAATGCATATCCAAAAATTGCTGCAGAATAATCCGAACCTTCTCTCCCTAAAGTAGTTGTGAAATTATTTGAATTACTCCCTATAAACCCTTGAGTAATAACCAAAGAGGTATCACCAACCTGAGTCTTGACATTTGATAGCGTGGCATCCCAATCAAGATTGGCAGCACGATAATAATCATCCGTTTTAATACAATTCCTAGCATCTAACCAATAGCTATTTATCCCTTTATAAACTAAATAATGATGAATAATAGTAGTTGATAGAAGTTCACCAAAACTGACAACTTGATCATAAAAAAAGCTATAATTTGGAGATTTATTAAGTTTTATTAAAGCATGGAGTTCTTCAAATAGTTGATTTACTACTGCACATACCTCAACTCGATTTTCATTGAAAAGATCTTCAATAATTTTAAGATGATATGCTTTTAACTCAAGGAGACCCTGTGGGGTTTTTGTCCTATCATTGAAATATTGCTCTATAATTTCTTCTAAAGTATTGGTGCTTTTTCCCATTGCGGAAACCACTACTAAGGTATCTTCAAAACCTACAGAGTTGAGGACTTTTATAATATTTTTAACTCCAGTACTATCTTTAACCGATGCCCCTCCAAACTTAAATACTTTCATAATGTAATTAATGTTTGGCTAAATAACTTTTCATAGCATCTGTATCCATTTGAACAGTACACCACTCTTGAAGTACATTTGCACCACTTTTTTCATAAAATTTTACAGCTGGAGTATTCCAGTCCAAAACATTCCATTCAATACGTTGAACTCCTTTTTTGTAAGAATAGTTGATAAAAGCTGAATAAAGCTGGGTACCATAACCTCTTCCCTTATGATTTTCAGTAACGATCAGGTCTTCCAAATGGAAGGTAGGTCCTTTCCAAGTAGAAAATCGGGAATAAAACAACGCTATTCCAATCACTTGATTATCTACTTCAGCAACCAAACATTCAAATAAAGGTTTTTTTCCAAAACCATATTCTTTAATATTAGCTTCTGTCAAGGCAACACTTTCAGATTCCTTCTCAAAAAGAGCTAGTTCTTTAATCAATGTTATTATTGCTTTACTATCTGAGGCTATTGCGTGTCTTATAGTTGCATTCATATCTGTAATTTTCAGTGTAAAAATAGAGCATGTTAATGGTTCTACCGAATCTTCCAATAAATATCACATATTTAATTATGACTGTTAAAAATCATTATTGTTGCTGAAGCCAATTATTAACTTGATCAAAAAAGAAAATTGGATTTTCGGAATGAAGCCAGTGACCAGCTTTAGGAACCAAAAGATGATCTGCTTTAGGGAAATGATGTTGAATAATAGGATAATCCGTTTCAAGAATATAATCTGACTTTTCCCCTTTTACAAAAAGACATGGTATTGAGGAAATTGCTGAAAGATCTAAACCCTCACTAATTGTTTCACTTACATTTTTCAGTACTTCAATATTAAGTCGAAGACCTAATTTTCCGGGAGAAATCCAATACAAGTTTCTGAGTAAAAACATACGAGTTCCTTCATCTTTCACAAAAGGGGATAAACGAAGACTTGCCTCAGAACGGTTTGAAATCAATGTAAAATCTAGCTGTGCTAAACCATTTAATAATTGTTGGTGATGAGGAACATATTTTTTTGGGACAATATCTGCTACAATAAAAGCCTTTAATAACTGTGGCGCTAAAATTGCTAAATTCATGGTTGTTTTACCTCCCATAGAATGCCCTAAAACATATACCTCTGATAATTTATGGTGATCACAATAAGTTATAATATCTTCAGCTAAAAGTTTATATGAGAAAGATTCACTCCAAAAACTTCTTCCGTGATTTCTTTGATCTATTAGATGAACTCTAAAACCCACAGAAGCCCATTTTTTTGAAAGAGTCTTCCAGTTGTCACCCATGCCTAAAAATCCATGTAGTATGATTAATTCCTTCTCTGCTTGACCTATAATATTACTGTATAGTATACTCATAAAGAAAGTCGGTGAAGATACATAGGAATAATATTTTCAAAACCTAGATATAAACTTTCACAAATTAATGAATGGCCTATAGAAACTTCTAAAAGTTGAGGAATATTTTTTGAAAAAAAAGCAATGTTTTCTAGGCTTAAATCATGACCGGCGTTTATGCCAATTCCAAGTTCATTAGCTTTTTTTGCCGCAGAAACATAAGGATCTATAGCTTTTTGGGGATTGACAGAATATTCAGAGGCATATGCCTCTGTATATAGTTCAATACGATCTGTTCCTGTATCTAAAGCACCTTCAACCATCTCGATTAAGGGATCAACAAAAATAGAAGTTCGAATTCCTTCAGCTTTAAGTTGGTTAATAGATGATTTTAAAAAAGCTTTATGTTTTAGGGTATCCCATCCTGCATTTGAAGTAATAGCATCATGAGCATCAGGCACTAAGGTAACTTGAGTGGGCTTAATTTTTAGTACCATTTCAATAAACTCAGGGATTGGATTTCCTTCAATATTAAGTTCTGTTGTCAAAACACTAGGAAGCTCAAAGACATCTTGATAGCGAATATGGCGTTGGTCAGGACGAGGATGAATTGTAATACCCTGTGCTCCAAAACGTTCAAGGTCTTTGGCAACCTCTAAAAGATCTGGGGTGTTCGCGCCTCGGGCATTTCGAAGAGTCGCTACTTTATTGATATTAACACTAAGTGAAATCATTAATTTTTTTTGATAAAAATAAGACTTCTACAAGGACTTAGGGGTAAAAAAATACTTAGCTCTCATTATTTCTGGTTTTGTATCTTTAGCAGAAGTTTAATATTTATGAACATAGCGATTTATAATGCATTTTTTTCGCCTGAGACTCTGGACTATGTCAAAACGGTAGTTTCTTATTTAGAAAAACACGGCCATCAATTTATTATAGTCGATCGATTAAGAAAATATTTTGGAGAAAATCAAGATCGTTACAACTATTTTAGTGACAATAAAGTTTTAAAAGAGGATATTGATTTTTTATTTTCTATTGGTGGTGACGGAACTCTATTAAGGTCAGTAACAGTAGTTCGTGATTCTAAAATTCCAATTTTAGGAATTAACACTGGTCGTTTAGGGTTTTTAACTTCCCTTCATAGAGATGCTCTAGAGGAGGGTTTGACTTTATTTTTTGAAGAAAAATACACCTTCATAGAACGCTCGTTACTTCAGGTTACAACTAATGATCCAGTAATAGCGTTGGAAGAAATTGGTTTTGCTTTAAATGAAGTAAGTGTTAATAGAAAAAACACTACTTCGATGCTCAGCATTGATGCAGAATTAGATGGTAAACATTTAACGACCTATTGGGCAGATGGACTTATCATAGCCACCCCTACCGGTTCTACTGGATATTCTTTAAGCAGTGGAGGACCAATAGTATCTCCAGAAACTGCTTGTTGGATTTTAAATCCTATAGCGCCACATAACATTAATATTCGCCCTTTAATTGTGCCAGATACTACTAAAATAAAAATATCCGTTGCTGGTAGGGATAAAACACATTTACTATCCTTGGACTCAAGAATTCTCACTCTTGAAAATGGTAATGATTTTTTCATCAAAAAAGCTGATTTCACCATCCAAACGGTCCAACTAGAAGGAGCTTTTTTTTACAAGACATTGCGAGAAAAACTTTTTTGGGGACAAGACACCCGTAATACACAATAAAAATAGGGTTTTTGGGTTTATACATCACGATCAATTCTTGTGTAAACTTCAAGACTAAACTCCATGCGAAAACAATTTTCGATCTTATTTTTTTGCTTTTTTTCAGCATATGTTACTGCACAATTTCATGAATTAGGAGCATTTATTGGAGGTAGTAATTATATTGGAGATATTGGAACGAATAAATATATTCATCCTAACTCTCCTGCGTTTGGGATAATTTATAAATGGAATGCAACAGATCGCTACTCACTAAGAGCTGGAGTGTCTATTTCTACCATTAAAGAAAATGAATTTAGAAATGATGATTTAAATCGCTTCAGTAGGTCTTTAAAACTTAAAAATAGTATTCAAGAGGCAATGGTTGGAATTGAAATTAATTTTTTTGAATTTAATCTCCATAATGAAACTATTACCTTTACGCCCTACATTTTTTATGGTATTAGCTATTTTAAATATACTCAGTTTTACTTAACTCCAAATGGATCCTTTGACCCTCCAACATTTAATAATTACGGGAAAGATCAAAAAATTGCTCTTCCGTTTATTTTAGGATTTAAACTAAACCCAAATCCTTTATTCGTTATTGGAGTTGAAATGGGAGCTCGCTATACACTAACTGATAATTTAGACGGAAGTAATCCTGAAAATGAATTTGCTGATGTACCCACATATAAATTTGGGAATATTTCCAATAATGATTGGTATATTTTTACAGGTTTAACAATTTCATTTACCTTTGGCGATCTTCCATGTTATTGTAAGGATTAAATGAATAAACTACCAGAACATGTCGCTATCATAATGGATGGTAATGGACGTTGGGCCAAACAAAGGGGCAAGCAACGATTCATTGGTCACAAAAAGGGCGCAAAAGCAGTTAGAGAAGTTATTGAAGTAGCCGCTGAACAACAAATCAAATTCTTGACACTTTTTGCGTTTTCTTGTGATAACTCGAATCGTCCAGAGGAAGAAGTGAGCCTGTTAATGAAACTTTTAGTTAGCTCATTAAAAAAAGAATTTAATCACCTCATTAAAAATAATATTCAGTTAAAAACAATTGGGGATTTAAATAAGCTCTCTTTGAAAGTAAGAGAGGAGCTTCATCATGTTATTGAAAAAACAAAAAAAAATACTGGCATGGTACTTACACTAGCACTCAATTATGGTGCTAAAGAGGAGATCACTAATGCTGTAAAAACAATTGCTGATAAAGTTAAAAATAGTATAATTTCTCCCGAAAAAGTTGACCAGTCCACTATTAATGAGCATCTTTACTCTCGTTTTTTACCTCCTGTAGATTTACTAATAAGAACAAGCGGTGAAGAGAGAATAAGTAATTTTTTATTATGGCATATAGCTTATGCTGAATTATATTTTACAAAAACATTATGGCCAGATTTTTCTAAAGAAAATCTACTAGAAGCATTAATAAACTTCAATAAAAGAGAACGAAGATTTGGAAAAACGAGCGAACAACTCACTAATTAATATGAAGTACAAATCTATATTTATTATCCTATTATTACTTTTAGGAGGATATACTCAAGCGCAAACTAAAGATTTTATTAAAGGAAAAAAATATGTGTTGGACTCTATTGGAGTCTCAGGCCTCAAAACTTACAATGCCCAGACAGTAATTTCATTCAGTGGATTACGTAAAGGACAGGAAATAAGTCTACCTGGAGATGAAATTAGTGGGGTACTCAACAAACTTTGGGGTCTAGAATTGTTTAGTGATATTAGTTTTTTTGTCACTAAAGTGGAGGGACGTAAAATAGCTGTAGAAATTGAAATCGAAGAACTCCCTACCCTTTCAGATGTCAAAATAAATGGTATTAAAAAGGGACAAACTGAGACAATAATTTCAGATACAGAGCTAAAAGCTGGGAAGAAACTTTCCGAAAGCTTTATTACCAATACACAAAACTATCTTGAAAATAAGTATAGAAAAGATGGTTTTTTAAATACTAAAGTTACTCTTAACACTCTCAAGGACACTATAGATAGTAACACTTATAAAATGGTAGTTAATATTGATAAAGGGCCTCGTGTAAAAATCAAAGAAATTAAATTTGAGGGAAATCAGATTTTTACAACAAAAAAATTGCAATCAAAATTAAAAAACACTAAGCACAAAACTTCGATTCGATTCTGGAAAAGGTCTAAGTTTATTAAAAAAGATTTTAAAGAAGATCTTGCTACTTTAATTGATTTTTATAAAGAAGAAGGGTATAGAGATGCCAGGATACTCTCTGATACTCTAATCAAAAATGATGATTCTTCAAATACTATTAATCTAAATCTAAACTTAGAAGAAGGAAATAAATATTATTTTGGTGATATCAATTTTATTGGAAATACAATATATTCAAACGCGGTACTCCAGCAAATACTTGGCTTAAAAAAAGGAGATGTATACAACGGTGTTTTACTAAAAGAACGTATTGCTGACAATACTAAGCCAGATGCCAATGATATAACAAACTTGTATCAAAATACAGGATATTTATTTTCTAATATTAATGCCGTAGAAGTAAGTGCAATTAATGATACTATTAATTTTGAAATACGAATTACTGAAGGCAAATTAGCCAATTTTAATAAAATTGTTGTTGAAGGAAACACCAAAACTAATGATCATGTGATTTATAGAGAATTACGAACCAAGCCAGGTGAACTTTACAGTAAAGATAAACTTGTTCGTACTGTCAGAGAGATTGGACAATTAGGCTTTTTTGATGCAGAACAAATTAGTCCTGAATTAGAAAATGTAGATCCAAACTCTGGAACAATTGATGTCCGTTTTGATCTTGTTGAATCTGGAGCAAGTCAAATAGAACTTCAAGGAGGATATGGTCAAGGTGGCTTTATCGGTACCCTAGGACTTTCTTTCAATAACTTCTCAATGCGAAATATTTTTGACAAGAAAACATATAAACCTTTACCAATGGGAGATGGTCAAAAATTAGCCTTAAGACTTCAAGCAAGTCAATTCTACAGCACTTATAGTTTTAGTTTTACAGAACCATGGCTGGGCAATCAACAACCTGTTCAGTTTTCTTCTTCATTGCAACACACAACTCAGTATCGATATGATTACTTTACGGGGCTCGCGGATAAAAGCCAGTCTTTTGTGATAAGTGGAGTTACCTTTGGACTAGCAAAAAGACTTAAAGTACCTGATGACTTTTTTCAATTATCACAATCAATATCATTTCAATACTATAATTTGAATAACTACTTCACAGGCCTATTTACTTTTGGAGATGGAGAAGCAAATAATTTAGCATACACAGCAAGTTTATCTAGAGATAACACTCGGATTAATCCAATATTTCCGACAGGAGGATCTTCATTTAACATTAGTGCAAAATTTACACCACCTTATTCACTGTTTACTGGAAGAGACTTTTCTAATCTTGAAAATCTTCCTGAATTTCAGGATAGTAGTGGAAATCCACTAATTGCACTCATTGATCAAGAAAAGTTTAAATGGTTAGAATTTTATAAAATAAAATTCAACGGGACTTGGTATACTAAAATATTTGCTGATTTGGTTCTAAAAACACAGGCAGATTTTGGTTTTATTGGAACTTATAATCAAAGTAGAGGAAATATACCCTTTGAAAGATTTTTTCTTGGAGGAGACGGAATGGTAAATTATGCTTTAGATGGAAGAGAAAATATTGCATTGAGAGGGTATCCAAACCAATCATTATCTAATAGAGATGGTTCTGTTGTTTACAATAAATTTTCTCTTGAATTAAGATATCCAATTACTTTAAAGCCTAGTGCTTCGATTTATGCACTAACCTTTTTAGAAGCGGGTAATGGATATGACAGCTTTAGAACGTTTGATCCTTTTAACTCAAAACGATCTGCAGGAGCTGGAGTTAGAATATTTATGCCTGCCTTTGGATTGCTTGGGATTGATTTTGGATATGGCTTTGATAGCCCCAACCCTAACACATTTACTCCAAATGGATGGGAAACCCATTTCGTTATTGGACAGCGTTTCTAATGTACTTTAAATTTTATTTATCCTTTACCCAAAAATAAATTTGACACTTTTACGTTTAAAAAAGTATGAGATCAAACCTACATATCTTAGTAAGACTTAGTATTGCCTTTTTAATAAGCTTTCCAATTAATGCTCAAAAAGGAACTCGTGTAGGTTATATTGATATGAACATTATTTTAGAAAGTATTGATGAGTATCAAGAAGCAGGGCTATTATTAGATAAGAATATTAGTAGTTGGAAAAAAGAAATTGAACTTAAAAAAATTCAACTTAAACAATATCAAGACCAATTAAATACGGAACGAATTCTATTAACACCTGAACTAATAGGTGACCGTGAATTAGAGATTAAAGATTTTGCTTCTGAAATAATAAGCCTTCAGGAAAAGCGATTTGGCCCAAAGGGCGATATGATTGTTCAGCGATCAAAACTTATACAACCAGTTCAGGATCAAGTCATGAGCGTAGTAAAATTAATCGCAGAAGAGAAAAAATATGATTTTATTTTTGACCGATCTTCCAATATAACCATGTTATATTCCGCAAAAAATTACGATATTAGCGACCTGGTTATTAAAAGAATAAATAGACAACAAAAAATACAAAAGAAAAAGGATCAAATTGAGGCCTTGAAATCAAAAATCACATCCTCAAACAATTAATATTTTAAAAACACTATGAAACACTTACCAACTTTAATCGTTAGTTTACTATTATTAGTTGCTCCATTGAATGTAATGGCTCAATCTAAGGTAGCACACATTGATACGCAAAAACTTATCAGTGAAATGCCGGAAGTAATTACCGCTCAGAGCGAACTTAAAAAATTAGAGAATCAGTATGCTCAAGAAATGGAAAATTCTGTAAAGGAATTTCAAACTAAAGCACAAAATTATCAAGGTGATGCTCAAAATCAAACTGATCTAATAAACCAACAACGCCAAATTGAAATTCAAGAGATGCAAAGTCGTATCCAGGAATTTAGAGAAACTGCTGCCCAAGAATTACAAAAACGTTCTGCAGAAATGATGCGTCCTTTGTACGAGAAAGCACGCGTTGCAATTGAAAAAGTTGCTACAGCACAAATGTTTGACTATGTGTTGGACTCTAGCCCAGGAGGAAGTGTTATCATGGCATCCGGAAAGGATCTTATGGCTGATGTAAAATCTGAATTAGGATTTTAATACTATTAATCAATAAAAAAGCTACCTATATGATAGCTTTTTTTATGTCTTTATTTAAACCATGATGCATATTTCAAGTAGTTTTTTGCAATTCGTTTAATCTCATTTTTTTGTAAAGTAGCGTCAATAACTTTAATCTTTTTGGCAGGAACTCCAGCATAAATTGATCCTGGAGGAATTATGGTGTTTTTTGGCACTACAGCTCCAGCAGCTATAATGCTATTACTGCCAATCACACAGTGATCCATTACAATACTCCCCATTCCTACTAAAACATCATCTTCTAGCCTACAACCATGAACAATTGCATTATGACCTATAGATACCCTATTTCCAATATGGGTAGGAGCAGTTTCAAAAGTAGCATGAATCACAGCACCATCTTGTACGTTAACTTCGTTACCTATTCTAATAAAATTCACATCACCTCTAATAACTGCTTGATACCAAACTGAGCAATGATTACCCATAATTATATCCCCAATAAGAGTAGCATTTTCAGCAAAAAAACAATCTTCTCCATAAGAAGGTGTATAACCCCGAACTGATTTTAACAACATTTTAAATTATTTGAGTCCAAAGTACAAAAAGATACTTGCTTAAAGATCTCTTTCTTTTCAAGCTATAATTCATTTTTCTTTCATTATTTTTGAAAAAAAAGATGAAAGTTTATCGCCTCACTGCAAGTGCTGAAAAAGGAAATCCATGGGCACAATTCGAATTGGACCAACCTATTGGTCCAAAAGAGACGCGTCAATTTAAAAATATTGATGAGGCTAAGGGTGCACCACTTATTCAGCAACTATTTTACTTACCCTTTGTAAAATCTGTAAGTCTTTCTGAAAAAATAATATCTGTTGAACGTTTTGATATCCTTGAATGGGAAGAAGTTATAGAGGAAGTCAAAGAACAGTTACAGACCTATTTAAATGAAGGTGGTGTAGTGCTAGAAGCTCAACGAAATGATAAAATCCCGGTAAGTGTCTATGCAGAAAGCACCCCCAATCCTGCAGTAATGAAATTTGTAGCCAACAAACCTTTGGTGACTCAAAGTATTGAATTTAAAAATATTGACGAAACTAAAAATTCTCCATTAGCTAAACAATTATTTCATTTACCCTTTGTAAAAGAAGTTTTCTTAGATACCAATTATGTGTCCATCACAAAATATGACGTGGCCGAATGGGAAACAGTAGTAATGGAAGTGCGTGAGTTTATTCGTTCTTTTATAGAGGAGGGAAATATTGTACTTACAGAATCTCCTTCTCCCTTAGAGATTAAGAAAAAGGAACAGCCTGAGGAAAATTTAAATCCTATAGAGCAACAAATTGTATCCATTTTAGACGAATACATTAAACCTGCTGTTGCCTCTGATGGCGGAAACATTGTTTTTGATTCTTATAATGAAACTGAAAAATCTGTACATGTAGTATTACAAGGGGCCTGTAGTGGTTGTCCTTCATCTACTTTTACATTAAAAAATGGAATTGAAAATATGTTAAAAGAAATGATGCCCGGAAAAATTTCAACAGTAGTTGCTGTTAACGGTTAGTTTTATTTCTTCGGAGGGGTCGTTTGAAAATCCTTAAGATAAAAAGGCTCAAAATATGCTAAGTCTTCAAAGTCTTTTATATTAAATTTATTCCAGGCTAAAGTTATCATATCTTTAGCTACTGGATAGTGAATTTCACTTGTATAAGATGCGTTTATTTTTGGATATAAAGTTTTAAATTTTATAGCGCCATCTCCAATAATTAAGCAAGATTCTTCTCCAACAATAAGGCTAAAAGTTTCTTTAGTCAAAACCTCAGCTGTAGTTTCTTGAATCCATTTTTTAGTTCCATCAAAAATTGCAGTATATACTTCCATTCTTCTGGCATCTAACATTGGAATGATAAACGAATATGGGGAAACTTCATAAGGCTGTACCATAATTTCCAATGTGTTTAGTGCTATTAAGGGTAAATCCAAAGCAAAACATAATCCTTTTGCTGCTGCTACCCCAATACGAAGTCCAGTATATGACCCTGGACCCTTACTAATTGCTATTGCACTGAGTGAGGAGGCCTTTAAGCCACTCTCTTTTAAAACTTCTTCTATAAATGGATGAAGCTGCTCACTATGACTAAATTCTTCAGACAAAAGCTCTTTTTGAATCATTAACTCACCGTTTTGAGCCAATGCTACAGAACATTTTTTTGTTGTTGTGTCTAGGTGTAAGATATAATTCATCACTCAATAAAAAGGTTTAAAATACACCTCCAGTACTTCCACCATCTACTTTTATCACAGTTCCGTTGGTAGCACTAGAAAGTGGACTACAAAGATAAGCAATCGTTGTTGCAACCTCGTCAGTTGACGCAAAACGTTCCAGAAGAGATTGTGTCCTTTCTTTTCTAAAAAAATCTATCTCAACTGTTTTAGGGTTACTCCCTTCTTTTGTTGCTTTATCTGCTATAAAATGTTTTGCACCTTCACTTAAAGTAGATCCTGGAACAACTGTATTGACCGTTACTCCTGTTCCAACGGTTAGCTGAGATAACCCTCTAGACAAGGCGTGTATTGAGGCTTTGGTTGCGCTATAGGAAATCATATCATTAGGAACCAAGTAAGCACATTCGCTCGAAATGAAAATAATACGTCCCCATTTTTTATACAGCATTTTTTGAAGGTAATGATTGGATAAACTTACACCACTCATTAAATTAACCTGAAACTGTTCTTCCCATTGTTTTGAAGTAGTTTCAAAAAAGGATTGAGAATTATAGATCCCAACATTATTGACCAACACATCTATTTCAGGTAATTCTTGAAGTAGCCGTATAACTTCTTCAGGATTTCTAAAGTCTGCCACTATTCCAAATACTTCGCTACTTTCTGTGATTTTTTTCAAGTCAGTAACTGCGGTACTGACCGTTTCTTCTTTTCTCCCATTAACATATACCTTCATACCTTCTTCCAAAAGAATACGGGCGGTTGTAAAACCTATTCCAGAGGTAGAGCCTGAAATAAATGCAATTTTTCCTTTTAAATTGAGATCCATTTTTTTTTGTAGCTAGAGTTTTACCAACTTTTAACACCTAATAGTTTTTCACCTAGCGAATTTAATTGTGCTGTAGCATAACGTTCTTGTTCCCAGTTTCTTGGGTCACCAGGAAATGCATAACCTTCTGGCGCTATTCTATGTTGCCATGAATTGATACGCCATTCTTTAAGTGATTCATTTTGCTCTTCTGCAGGCATCATTGAAATATATTGAGCAATACGGACTTTGTCTTTTGATTGGTTTGGACGAATACCATGAGCTAACAAACTATTAAAAATAAGTAGGTCGCCTGCATGCATTGATACTTTTTCTATTTTGTCTTCCAAACCCTTAATGTCTGGTTGAAATCGATTCCGATTTTCTGGCTGGGTAGTTTTCCAGCTATCATAATTTTGATACAACCAAGGAATGCATTGAAAGCCACCCATATTTGGGTCTATTTGATCAGATAAAGCAATAACTCCCTGAACATTTTCAGGTTTGGTTTCAGGATCATAATCCCAATGAATAAATCCTTTATACTCAAACCCTTTTTTTATGGGAAAGTTAAGATTTGCACGATCAATGGTTACCCACAATTTTTCTGTACCCCAAACATCTACAAAGGCATCATAAACTTTTTGAGACTGTCTATTAGTCCATAAATATTGGTGATTATAGACCTCAACCATTCCTGTGCCTGCTAGTTCTTTCATTTGCATTTCTGCTCTAGGTGCGTTATACCATGATTCTGGTTTGTTAGGTGATTTCTCCTCAAATTCCCATAAAAAAGAAGCCGTGTCATTGGCTTGTTCTCTTGAAATTGCATTTTTAATAACAACGTACCCATTTTGCCTCCAAAAATTCCACTGAGTCTCATTTAAAACACCTAATGGTTCATTATTTTCTCTTCTATTGAGCTTTATTGTACTTGTTTTTGACGTTGAAGGATTTCCTGGAATATCTTTATGATCACTTTCATAATTAGATTTAGCAGAAGTCTTCATAAAAGTCAGTGTTTAATTATATTAATTTTTACTGAATTGAAGATATAAAAAAGTTGTGATATACGATACTTACGAAAATTTAAGCTTGACTCTTTTGAGGTAAATATTACAACTTAAGACCGAAATAAAACTCCAAGACCTTTAATTTAAAAGTATAATCAAACTTAGCGCGAATGATATCTGAGCTTGAAATTTGGTACCTCTGCTTAGCCTGGATGAAATCAAAAGAATTCATCACGCCAGCCTCAAATCGGCTTTGGGCCATCTCAAAAGCTTCTTTGCGAGCTCTTACTGTTTTCCCTGCAGCTTCATAAAATTTAAGGGCACCTTCTGTATTATTATAGGCTTGATTGATGGTGTTTTCTAAATCAAGTTTAGTTTGTTCAAACTGATTTTCAATACGTTCCAAATTCAACTTTCTTCTTTTAATATTATTTCTAATGGATAGTCCGCTAAACACTGGAATATTCAAAGAAAGCCCATAACTTTGACCATCATTTTGTCCAAATTGATTAGCAAATGGGAGCGATCCCGTTACAGAGCGTTCTGGAAATTGAGTTACCACTAAAGATCCATCATTTTTCACAAAACCAATCGGGGATTCAATCACATTGCCTGTTTCTATAAAACGATCAGAATAAGAAATACGAGTATTATAATTAAAAAAAGCAGACAAAGAAGGCATTAATGCACCTTTGGCTATATCAATATCTTTTTTGGCAACTTCAATGTTAGCAACCCCCAACTTAATATCATTCCTAATCGTAAGTGCTTTTTCAAAAATATCTTTTGGTTTTTGCATTAAAACGTCTGAAAAAGGAATGTCAAAATCTTCTGCTGCAATATTAAAATTTTCATAATCAGTAATTAATAATAATTGTGCTAAGCTGATTCGGGAGAGTCGATAATTATTATCTGCTTGAATTAAAGCTTGCTCTTGAGAGGCAAGATTTGCTTCAATTTCATAAATATCTGCTTTTGTTAATACTCCTGCTTCAATTCTAGATTTTGTACGCTCAAGATCTTCTTGCGTAAGTTCTAACTGAAAACGCTGGACTTGGGCTAGCTCTTTGTTAAACATAACTTGTAAGTAAGCATTTGCCACAAAAAGACTAATGTCGTCCTTCATATCATCTAATTGATATTGACGTGCAATAATACCTAGGTTAGCTCTTGATAATTGATTTATATTTTGTCTTCCATTAAATATAGTAACTCCAATATTCCCTCCAAAAGAAGAAAATTGGGTAGTTAAATTTTCGATTAATCCATTGGTGATATTTTGACTCAATCCATTGTTCCAAATATGTTGTGATTGGAGACTTAACCTTGGCATAAAATTACCTATAGCATCATCTTTGTCGATAGAAGCTCCCTGCAGTTCTAATTCAGATTGTTTGATACTGATATTTTTATCTAAAGCTATGAGCACACATTCTTCTAAAGTATATGCTGTTCCCTGTGCAGAAACTACAAAGGTTATTATTGAAAGCAAGAAGGTTACAAATGTTTTCATCTGTTGTATTTTATTATATTAATTAGCTTTTTTGTTATTAATTATTTCTACGCTTTCGCTTTTATTCATCTTCTTCATCATCACCCTTTTTTATGGGTTCTGTTTTATTCCAAACTTTAATTAAGTCGTCTTTAGTAATTCCTGAAATAACCTCAACATTTACACCATCAGAAATCCCAACTTTAATATCTCTACGTTCAAACTTTTGTTCTCCAATAGAAACTTCGACATAAGGTTTTTCCGTTTTACGATCAAATTGTAATAATGATTCTGAAATTGCCATGATACTATCTTTTCTTTCTAATACTAACGAAGCATTAGCGCTATATCCTGCCCTAATGAAAATAGAATCGTTTAAAAACAAATCAGCTTCAATAATAAATTGTACTGCACCTTGCTCTTCATTTCCTTTAGGTGCAATAAACTTTAGTTTAGCCTCAAGGGATTGGTCTTCAATAGCACCTAAATTAACTTCTAAAGGCATCCCTACTGTTAACTTTCCTACTTCAGCTTCATCTACTTTACCTTCAAAAATCATTTTATTAAGATCTGCAATGGTTGCAATAGTTGTACCTGCATTAAAACTATTACTCGCAATTACCTGAAAACCTTCTTCTACAGGAATTTCCAGAATAGTTCCTGGAACAGTTGCGCGAATATTTGTATTGGCAGAAGCAGCACCTCCAGCAGATCCTAATCTTATAATTTGAAGATCAGAGCTCGCATTGGAAACATCAAGTTTTGATTGACTGTAACGTAATTCGGAATTCTCAAACTCTTGTTTTGAGATAATGCCTTTTGCATATAAATCTTTATTACGATTAAAATCTACCGTAGCGTTTTTCAATACAATTTTTGAATTAGCTAATCTACCTCGAGCACTATTTAAGCTTTGCTCATTTGGAACTACTTTAATTTTTGCTAAAAGATCTCCAGCTTCAACTAAATCACCTTCTTCAACAAATAGGTCTTGTATAATTCCTTGAATTTGAGGTTTGATTTCTACTTCATCTTCCGGAATCACCTTACCGGTAACCACTGTTTTTCTCTCAATTGAAGTTACAATAGAGGTTTCTGTTTCAAACTCAATAATAGATTTGTTATTGGTTTTAATAAAATAGGCAGCTGCAAATAAAGCGCCACAAATTAAAAGTGCAATTCCAATATATTTTAAAATTTTCATAATAATTAATTGTATATAGTTATTTTATTCTTCTCTTAATGCGTCAATTGGTTTTATACTTACCGCACGTTGTGCTGGTATAAGTCCTATTAATGTTCCTAGGAAAACCATAATAAATAATGCTCCTAAAACAAAAGGAATTGGTACTGTTGGATTTGTGTAGGGGAAGTCTGTCATATCTTGAGTAGCCACGTTTATTCCTGCTAAAACAAAAGCGCCTAATATAATTCCCAAAATACCTGCAATAACAGTCAAAAACACAGATTCTAATATTATTTGATTTCGAACTTCTGAAGGGGTTGCACCCAGAGCTCTTCGAACTCCTAGCTCTTTAGTCCGCTCTTTTACTGAAATTAAAAGAATGTTTCCAATTCCAATGACTCCTGCAATTATTGTTGCTATTCCAACAATTAAAGAAAGTAGAGTCATTCCCTTTGAAAAGCCAACAATTTTATTAAAAATCTCTCCCAAATTAAAACCTCCGAAAGCACGCTCATCATCTGGAGAAACACGATGAATTCTTTTAAGTGCTACTTTAATATCCTTTTCAACCGCAACTACATCGGCATCATCATAAGCAGCAATAGTAAACCATCCAACTTTATCACCAGTATTATAAATTTTCCTGAAAGTCTCAAAGGGTATAAAAATATCGCCATCACTTTCAAAACCACCACCAGGCACAAACTTGTGAACTCCGACAACTTGGAAATAAATATTATCAATTCTTATGTATTGTCCAATGGGATCTTCATCTTCATCAAACAGTTCAGTTTGTGTTCGTTCACCTATTACACACACCTTTCGCCGGTATCGAATGTCATCATCATTTATAAAACGTCCACCTGTATAAATCTTTTTAGTCGCAATTTTTGTTAATTCAGGATAATCACCATACACGTTATAATTACTAGATTTATTATTTCTAACAACAAGTGGAACTCCACCACCAAAAACACCTCTAGCATTTCTAGGAGCGATAAATTCAACTTGCGGAACACGTTGCTTCAAGTAATCTATATCTGAAAGCTTAAGCTCAACTCTTCTGCCTATTTTGAATCCATCATATGGAATACTCGTTCTTTGAGCCCAAATAAACATGGAGTTCATGGCTATATTTTCAAACTGTCTTTCGAAACCATTATCTAATCCTTTTGCTGCTCCTGAAAGTGCTATATAAATAAAAATTCCCCAAAGAACACCAATTACGGTAATAATAGTTCTTGTCTTGTTTTTAGATATGGACCCAAAAATTTCCTGCCATGTATCACGATCAAATATTACTTTTAAACTATTCATCTCTTAAGGCAATTATAGGTTTTATACTAGCGGCTCTTTTTGCAGGAATATATCCCGCAATTGCTCCGAAAATAATCAATATGATAGTAGCTGATATTGCAGTACTCAAATCTATGTATGGATTTTTAATAAAATAGTCTTCTAATTTTAAGCCAATATTTTTTAAAAGAAATACTCCTAAGATTAGTCCTGCATAGCCAGAAATTGTGGTAATAAAAACTGATTCTTGAAGAATCATTTGAATGACTGATTTTGGTGTAGCTCCTAGTGCTTTTCTAATGCCTAATTCTTTTGTCCGTTCTTTAACTACAAATACCATAATATTTGAAATGCCAATAATTCCTGCAATTAATGTTCCTAATCCAACAAAACTTACAATTAACTGAAGTCCTACTGCAAATTGCTGGGTTTGCTTTAAATCATCGGCAAGATTTCGAAAATAAATTCCATTTGGATCTCTAGGGTCAATAGATTTTTTATCCTTGAAATATTTTTTTAAAGAACTCTCAAAAGCTAAAGCGCCAGTATGCCCTAAATCCTTATTAAAGGTCACAATTATTTCATCTACCTTATCATTCCCTTTTTCAAGCAACTGCCGTGTTGAATAAGGGATATAAATATTTCGTTCTTCGCGATCTCCACCATCATCTTGAAAAACCCCTATTACTTTAAAAACACTAGATCCAATATCGATATACTTTCCAATAGGGTCTTCTGCTTTAAAAAGATCTTTAGCTACTAAACGACCTATTACAGCATATTTAGCTCTTATAGCAATGTCTTTTTGATTTATAAAACGTCCTTTCATCAAAATTGTTTTTTCTACAAATTGATGAGCAGGTCCAACCCCACGAGTAGTATACGAATTACTCTGACTTTTATATCGTGTTAAAGCACTTCTTGAAATTCTAGGTGTAACGTATTCAGTGAATAAAGTGAAATTATTTTTAATGTCTTCAACATCTTCGATATCAAATTCAATTCTTCTGTTTTCCTTAAACCCCTTATAAGGCATCGATGTTTTTCCAGGATATAGGAAAATAGCATTACTAGCATCGTCTAAAAAAAATTCTTGAAATGAATTTTTCAAACCATTTCCTAAACCAAAAAGAATAATAAAAATAAAAATTCCTAAGGCAACAGTAAAACCAGACAAAAACGTACGTAGTTTGTTTTTACTTATTGTATCAAAAATCTCTGTCCAGTTGTCTCTATTAAACATAAGAAGAAGCTAATACTTGTTTTACTTTTTTATCTTCAACAATAACGCCATCTTTAAGTCTAACAATACGTTTACACATTTGTGCAATATCTAATTCGTGGGTAACAACCAGAATTGTTTTTCCTTCTTGATTAATTTTTTGAATTAAATCCATTACCTCATGAGAGGTCCTCGAATCTAAAGCACCTGTTGGCTCATCTGCCAAAAGAACTTTGGGTTTTGAAGCTAGGGCACGAGCAATTGCCACACGTTGTTTTTGACCACCAGATAATTCACTAGGCAAATGTGTTGCCCAATCTTTTAATCCAACTTTTTCTAAATAATTTAATGCAGATTGTTGTCGCTCTTTACGGGGGATGCCTTGATAATACAAAGGAAGTGATACATTTTCTAGAGCAGTCTTATAATTGATTAAGTTAAAGGATTGGAAGACAAAACCTAAAAATTTATTTCGATATTTTGCTGCTTTGGTTTCATTTAAATTTTTAATGGGAACATTGTCTAAAATATAGTCTCCCTGTTCAGCAACATCTAACATTCCTAGAATATTTAATAAAGTAGATTTTCCAGAACCTGAAGATCCCATAATGGCAACCAACTCACCCTCTTCAACATCAAAGTTGATTCCCTTTAAAACATGGAGGGAAGAGGTTCCCATTTTATATGATTTATGAAGGTTTTTTATTTGAATCATTGGTGTGTTTTAATTAAAACTTGAGCGCAAATACGATCAATTCTTTTGCTTCCTAAAATAATTAGACTAAATAAATAGCTAATTGTTACAGCTTGTACCAAAAAATAATTTCTGTTATCCATTCTCTTTTAGTGTAATTAAATTTTTGAAAAATTCTTCAAATTTAGTTTTCCCTTTTTCTGTGATTGAACAACTTGTTTTAGGGTAATTATCCCTAAATTTTTTTTTAATGTGAATATATTTTTCTTCTTTTAATTTTTTAAGTTGAATACTCAAATTACCTTGAGTTGATTCAGTGATTTTTTTTAAGTAATTGAAGTCACATTCACTATTATTAATTAAAGATGACATGATCTTTAATCTAATTGGATTAAACAAAATTTTATCCATCGGATTTATTATCAGACTTAGAATAGAAAAGTGATAGTCCAGGTAATAACACTCCAAAAGAAAGTCCAATTATATTAACAAGTAAAAGATTAATTCCAGGGTTAAAATTTAGATAAAATGTAAATATTGTCAGAAATATTCCACCTAACGTAATGGGTTTGAATTTAATAATCAACCCTGTAATAATTAATATTATACCTAATAAAAATAAAATAGGAGGAACTGGATGAAAACTTTTTAAAGTATACGAAAGAGCGATAATGTATATCCATGATAAATTAAACACTCCCCAAATAATTTTTATAACCCTACTTAGATAGGTTTCATATCCTGCTTTCTTTCTAATCTTAATATTGTAATAAATATTAAGTATGAATCCAATTAAAGGTAAGACTGTCCAAAATAATAATCCTGAATATTGAGCTGACTGAAATATTGAAGGAAAAGCATAGTTAAACAAACTCATTGCAATTATCAAAACGCCCCAAAAGATAAAATTAACACTAAGAGGTTTTAAATTTTCTTTAGTACTCTTAATTATACTATTTATTGTTTCAATTTGTTGTTCAGTAGAATTCACATTAATAATTTTTACAAATATAAACTAGTTTATATTTGTAAACAAGATGTTTTATACTAAAAGAATATATAATCTATTTTTTCAATATCTGAAAGACTTTCCAGCCAACAACACCGACTAAAAGATATGGAATTGCCATAAGGTATAAAATACCTTTATTGATTCCCTTGGCTGTTTCCTGTCCTTCTTCAGACTCCAAGACCGCTCTACACATTGAACATTGTCCGTAGGAAGTCTCTATAAAAAGGAGAAAGATGATAAATAAAATAACAGGGAAAGGATATCGCATATTAAATATAGTATGGGGAAATCATGAAGTATACAATAACACCTGTTACCGCGACATATAACCATATTGGAAAAGTATAACGTGCGATTTTTTTATGATCTTCAAACTGTTTAGTAAATGCTCTTACATACGTAAATAAAACCATTGGAATGATTCCTATAGAAAGAATAATATGGGATATCAAAATGAAAAAATAACCATAACGAATAAATCCTTCTCCACCATAAGGAGTAGAGTCTGAAGTCATATGATAAGCTACATACATCAATAAAAAAGCCAATGATAAAGCAATGGCAGTCTTCATTAAGTTTTCATGAAGCTTTATATTTTTATTTTTAATAGCGTTCAAAGCTAGTAGCAAAATAACTGACGTTATTCCATTAACTGTTGCATAAATTGGGGGTAAAAAACTAAGTGATGCTACATTTGGAATTCTAACGGTAAAAAGAATAGCAACCACCACAGGAATTACGATAGATATGATCCAGATATAAGGGGTGAATTTATTTTTTTGGGTCATGACCTATTCGTTTAATAACTTTTTAATATCCTCTTTAAGCTTGTCTACGTCTTGAATCTTCAAATTTTCTTGATCTAAACCCATATAGTATACAATGGGATTCCCAAACTGATCAGTTCGTGAGCGAATAAAACCTTGTTTGTCAATCAGCGCGAAATATCCTTGATGTTCAAAACCACCTTCTACTTTAGAGTTTATTGACGCAAAGATATTAAAACCTGTATTTGCTAATGAATAAATAGCCGCTTTTTTACCAGTTAAAAAATGCCAGTTTTGAGAAAATACATCATAATCTTGTGCGTATTTTTTAAGTACTTCAGGAGTATCATGCTCAGGATCAATTGTAAAAGAAGCAATACCAAAATCATTTCTTGTGCCATAAGAATCTTCCAAACGTTTCATGTTTTTATTCATGATGGGACAAATACTTGGGCACGACGTAAAAAAGAATTCAGCAATGTAAACTTTCCCCAAAAAGTCTTCATTTGAAATAAATAGATTGTCTTGATTTGTAAAAGCAAAGGAAGGAACCTTTTTAGGTTCACCATTTAAGACAATATAGCTCAGGGGTTCTGCAGACTGTGATCGGTTACTTTGAACTATTGTATTTGAAGATACACGATCAATAATTTTTGGAATAAATAAAATACCAAAAATAATAATGATTAAAAAAAGACCTACATATTTTAAATTAGGCATAGAAATTACTTTTCACGATTTGAGTTGTAAATTTTTAAGGCTAAGCGATATTCTGCTAAAATGACTTTAACATCGTCTATCATTTTTTTATTTAATTGAGCAACAGAACGTGCATCAAATCCATAGAGAGTTCCTTCATCCTCATCATCGTTTCTTCCTCTTAGATTACGGTCTTTGTCAATTATAAATACATACGGCAAACTTCCATTAGTCTCAAGTGAAAGTGGTGTTTTAAGTGAGTTAAAGTGCGTTTTAATTTCTTGAGTTGTGGCAGAAATAAAATTCCATTTGACAAGCTTGGTGCCAACCCCTTCTTGGAGGGCTGTTTTTAAACTATCTACTTGGCCTAAACGCTCTTTATTTACTAAAAAAACAAATTGAAAATCTTCAAATTCGTAAAAGCGTTTGTATATTTTTTCATTCAGGTTTAATGCTTCTGCTTTTTTGGTATCTAGACTCCCCCCCCAGTATCCTAATACCGTAATCCTATCTTGTAATCTAATAGAATCATCTGTTATAGAAGCTAAAGATGAGAGTTCATTTACTTCATTTGTGAGTATAGGAAGCTTTGCAAAATTATTTTTGCCTGAAGCAAAAAATAGGTATACCACTATAGGAAAAACAAATAATAATCCCAACACAATTTTTTTCTGAATATCTTCCTTCTTCATAATGCAAAAAAAAACGGTTTTAAAAACCGCTTAATTATTTAATTTAAATTTATTAAAAATTCCATGCTACAAATCCAGTTTCCATGACATCAAAAATATAATCCGCTTCTATTAAAAGAATAAAAGCTAAGTATGGAATTAAAATAACTAATGGAAGTACAATCGCATTTTTTAAACCACTTTTCTCATCTCTAATGTGCATAAAGTCCCAAGCAATATAATAAGCCTTCACGATGGTTAGGATAATGAAAATCCAATTTAAAATTTTCATTCTTAAAAATGATCCTGATAAAATTTCAGGTTTAATGATACCCAATGCTACTTCAATCGTAGTAACAACTGAAAGGAAAATTAATACTCCCCAAATCTTCTGTTGATTTGATTTAAACTTTAAAAGTCCTCTAAAGATGGCTAATTTATGTTCTTCTGCGGCCATTTATTTTGTTTTAAGTTGTGTTAAACTAAATAGAAAAAAGTGAATACAAATACCCAAACTAAATCGACAAAGTGCCAGTATAATCCAACTTTTTCTACCATTTCATAATGTCCTCTTCGTTCGTAAGTACCGACAATTACGTTAAAGAAAATAATAATATTAATAACGACTCCCGAAAAAACGTGAAAGCCGTGAAAGCCGGTAATAAAGAAGAAGAAATCTGCAAAAAGACGATTTCCATACTCATTCCGTATAAGGTTTGCCCCTTCAACAACTATAGTGGCATCTTGAATCTTCACTAGTGATTCTGCCCTAGAAAGAACTACTTTACGGCCCTTTTCGTCAAGCTGCTCTGTGCGAATCACTAAGTTACTACTTGCAGCAAATCCTTTATTAACCTCTGCTAAAGAAACAGTGGGTAAAGAGCTTTCACTTTTATACCAAATACCATTGCTTAACTGGTGAGTCGTTCTAGGGGAATCTATACCTTGAGCAAACTCTTGAATGGCAGCACGTTTTCCTGTATCTGTATTTACGAATTGTAAAATCTGACCCCCTTTTGTTTCTAATGCACCATATTCCCCCTTAATAAAGTTTTTCCATTCCCATGCTTGTGAGCCAACAAAAATAGCGCCTCCAATAACAGTTAATAGCATGTAAAAAGTAACTTTAGCTTTTTGCATATGATGTCCTGCGTCAACAGCTAGTACCATTGTTACGGATGAAAATATTAGAACAAAGGTCATTAAGGCAACATAATACATCGGTGCATCTATACCATGCAAAAAAGGAAAGTGTGTAAACACCTCGTCTGCAATGGGCCAAGAGTTTATGTTTTTAAATCTTGAAAAGCCATAGGCTACTAAAAATCCTGTAAAGGTTAATGCATCTGAAACAATGAAAAACCACATCATTAGTTTACCATAGCTGGCGTTGAATGGCTTATTGCCTCCCTCCCATTCAAGTCCTTCTTCAGTAGATGCTTTAGCAGTTACTTCCATATTATCATTTTAAATTCTGTGCAAATTTATTAATTTTTAACCGTAGAATGAAACGAATAAAAATAAATATACCCAAAGAAAATCCAGAAAGTGCCAAAAAGTTAGAGCGAGCTCGAATCCTAAGATATTTGTTGGGACATATTTATTTTTTAAAGTGTTGAAAAACACATTCAATACAATCACAATTCCGGCTGTTAAATGCAACAAATGTAATAAAACCAAAACATATAAATAAGATGTTGTAATTGAGCTTTCTGGCCCTGTAAAATAATACCCTTGCTCTATAATCGCTCGAAATCCTTGAAACTGAAAATATATAAAAGTTAATGCTAGGGCAAAAGTAATTGCGAGCAGACCTTGTGTTGCTATTTTATTCTGAGCTTTAAGCATTTTCAGTGCCAAATAAAAGGTGCCGCTACTTAAAATAATAAGAAGGGTGCTTATAGTAAAAGCAAAGGGGAGTTCAATTTGCTGAATCCAATCAGATCGTGAACTACTTACTACATAAGCACTGGTCAAACCTGCAAAAGTCATACTCATACTTATCATGCCAAACCATAGCATCATTTTTTTTGCTCTATTATTTTTTTCTATTAAAGAATCGTTTGTATTCATTGAAATAAAAATTTATCTAAAACATACACTAATTGTATGCCTGTTATATATAAAATACTTGCCCTAATTAAAAAGCGAGCAGCTTTATCGTCTTTTAAAAACATTAGCCTAAGGGCATAAAATAAAAAAAAAGCACCTAATACCCCCACCATAAATGCTGAAGGAAATGTCAATATTAAAGAACCTGTAGAATAAAAAGCAGGTAATAATGAGATAAGAATCGTCCAAAGAGTATAAAAAACAATTTGAAAAGCGGTAGACTGATCGCGTGCTCCAGAAGGAAGCATCTTAAAACCAGCAGCTTTGTATTGATCATGCATTAACCATCCAATAGCCCAAAAATGTGGAAACTGCCAAAAGAATTGAATCATAAACAAAACACCTGGTTCAACACCAAATTCATTCGTAGCTGCAACCCATCCCAACATAAAAGGAATGGCACCAGGAAAGGCACCTACAAATACAGACAACGAGGTTTTTTGCTTTAATGGGGTATATACGCAAGCATACAAGAAAATGGATAAACTCGCAAAAAAAGCAGTCTTGAGGTTTATAAAATATAGGGTAGAAACCCCAACTAAAGTTAAAACAATGCCAATAAACAAAGCTTTACTTGACTGCATTCGCCCAGCTGGTAATGGACGGTTTTGAGTTCTAAGCATTAATTTATCCAAGTCTTTTTCAAATACTTGATTAAAAGTATTTGAAGCTCCCACCATTGCATAGCCACCAATAATAAGCAATAAGAGAGTTGGGAAATGAACTACTTCTGCAGCCAAAAAATACCCTGTGATAGATGATATCACAACGGTAATAGACAACCTAAATTTTGTGAGTTGTGAAAAATCACTTAAAGTTATCTGTCTATTAGGCGAGGAGAGGATTTCATTTTGGTGCATAGTGCATCATCTATCAGGCTATAAAGATAGTCGAGAAAAAACCAATGAACAATCAAAAATAGTATTTAGATATAAAATATTTTAAAGTTTAAACAAAGTGAAAGTTTAGATTAAAATAGGTCCTTAGAAAGTTATATCTGTAACTAATAATTGATGGTAATAAATATTTATCAATAATTTTGTGCAACTATTAAGATTTAGTGCATTAAAACTCATGTACAGTGCTGAGTTCTTTTTAAATGAAAAATGATCTTTACTGCAATCTAAAGGTAATTGGGATAGAAAAAGGAACACGTACTGGTCTTCCTCTTTGCTTTCCAGGTGTCATGTTTGGCAATTTAGCAATGATTCGCTTTGCTTCTTTTTCTAGGTTTTTATCTGGTCCACGCATTCTAATATTTGTAATCTGGCCATCTTTTGCTATAATAAAATTTACATATACACGTCCTTGAATCCCCATTTCCTGAGCAATTTCAGGATATCTAAAGTTTTTACGAATGTGCTTATTCATTTTTTCTTGGAAACAGTTACGGCGTTCTGATTTAGAAACTTTTTCACAACCAGGAAAAATTGGTACATCTTCAATAACCGCAAATGGAACATCAACGTCATCATATTCTTCTTCTACTTCAACGATCTCAACTATTTCATCTTCATCTGTTTCTGTAGATTCAATAACAGTCTCTTCAACTTCCTCTTCATCTTCTACAATCTCAATAACTTCAGGCGCTGGTGGTGGTGGTGGTGGTGGTGGTGGTGGCGTTTTGAGCTGTTCAGTTATAGGAATTTCTTCATCATCTTCATCATCTACATTTAAAGCCTCATACCCATAAAGATCTTTCTCATAGGTTTTCCACTCAATAGCTTGCCATGATATAAATAAAATTGTCGCGAGTCCAATAACAAAGTAAAGGCTGCTGTTTTTAGTTAAATCAACTTTTTCATTTTTTTTGAGTTGCATAATAAAGCGTTATTTTAAATAGCTAAACTAAAAAAAAAAATAATTAAAACACATTATTCTTTTAGAGAATCGGCAAACAATATTTGAATCAGTAAGATTCCGCAAAAACTACCTGTGAAATTAGCTGCAATGTCGGCAAGATCGAAGGTTCTTTCAAAAAATGAGATTAGTTGCAATAATTCCATTAAACATCCAATAAAAAAAGAAAATGAAAATGAAGTTTTAATCGCTGAATTATGTTTAAATAAGGCAGCAAAATAAACAACTGTAAGTAAAAAATAACAACTAAAATGAAGTACTATGTCTTGCCTAAAAAAAAGGAAAGTCCAAGAACTGGATTCCTGACCTGGTCGCTTTAAGCTTAAGTAAACGACAATAAAAGTAGCAAAAAGAGCTAATACTTTAAAAAATTTGTCAGCCTGTAACCAACTTAGTATAATCCGTTGCATCAAGCAAATCTTTAATCGCTGAAGGGTCTGTAAGTTTAATCTTAATCATCCATCCTTCTCCGTAAGGGTCTTCATTTACGGTCTCCGGAGTATCTTCTAATGCCTCATTAAAAGCAATTACCTCTCCTGTTAAGGGCATAAATAAGTCTGAAACGGTCTTGACCGCTTCAACTGTACCAAAAATGGCATCTGCCTCAAGAGTATCATCTAAGGTCTCTACCTCAACGTATACTATATCTCCTAATTCACCTTGAGCGAAATCAGTAATTCCTATCGTCGCTATGTCACCTTCTATTTTAACCCATTCGTGATCTTTGGTGTATTTTAATTCTTCCGGTACATTCATTAGTGAAACTTTAATTTTGACAAATTTAATTGATTTATTTCATGAAAAAAGACTTTTAATTTCCAAAATTATAACGAATTGTAAAACCTGAACGAATACTTGTTTGAGGAAAGGCTGTGGAAATAGCAAATTTAGAAAAATTATGATCATAAAAAAATTGAGCTGTTAAATTTCGTGTCAATGCATAATCCGCTGTAACCTTTATAGCCATTAGACGCTGCCCAGCGGTAACTTGATTGTTGTCATATTCTAAATTACGTAAAACAGTTATATTATCTCGATATGAAACATCTGCTTTAATGTTTAAATCGCCTTTTAAAATTACACGTCTTCCGCCTATACTTGTTCTAAATCGAACATCTTTAACGCGGTAACCCATTCCAACAACATATTCATCTCCCCTAGACTCTGTAATAAGGTTGTTGTCAAGACTTAAAGATATAGCACGTTCTTTTCTTAATTCAGCTAAAAATTTAAAGGAGTTTATCAACTCCACATCTAACCTAATTAGTGGGTTAAACTGTTCTACTAAATTGATATTAGAAAATAAGCTTTTAGGAATTAAATTCCCTAATTTATCTGTTTGTTCTGGAGCTAGTGGATTATAATCAAAATTAGATTGAAAATTTGTGAGGGTATAGCTTGCTCTATAAGCATGATTTAAGGATAGCCGTTTAAAAATCTTAGCCACGGATTTTAACTTTGTAAGTCCTGTAAACTTAATGTTCCAATTAGGTAGTGGCGTGTTTCGTATTGGATTTAAAGATATGTTTTCTGGATTTACACCTGAATATGCAGATAAAAAAGAGTTTATTAATACCCCCTGTTGGTTCTTTCCAAACCCAACGGGGTACCCATCAATGTTTTGCCCAAGACTTGTGAAATTATTGTTTTGTGCTAACCGATTTGCAATAATTTTTCGTGCATCTCTGAACTTCTCAAAATTTGATCTCCCCGATCCTCTGGAGCTACTAAAAGCAGTTTGAATTAAAATAGTAGACATCCCAAAATTTCCATATAAATTTGAATTTTTAGATATATAATTTTGTGATTCAACTTTAAAATTTTCTAATGTATTTTCAGAATAATCACGCTCTGCATTTAAATCAATTATCAAACCTTTGAAAGGAACTACTTGTGCTGATGCTTGAAGCCTACTTGAATGCAATTGAGTAAAAGGCTGATTAAAATTTGGATACTCCGTTAACCACCCCTGTCTAGCTGCCTCATAACGAACATCTGCTTGACTCCCAAAGGTATACCCTAAACTGGGTCTTAGTCCTCCAGCAAAACCTACTGTAGGAAGATATCCCGGGAGAACGGAGCCGTTGTTTTCTTTATAACTGGCTTGAACACGTTTTATAGCTGTTAAAATATCGACCAACTGCGTTAAGCCTTTTTTCAAAAGTGGGTACTTTTTCTTGGCTATACTATCATTTGGAACACTTTTTTTAACTTGAGCATTAAATGGAATCTTTTTAGACTTTAATCCTAAAATAGAATATAATTTTGCGAATGACAAAGCCCCTGTTAAGGTTTTTGTGTTATTATTTTGAATAGTGTTGACAATACCTAAAGGAATTCCATCTTCACTTACCACTTGCGAGAGTGCTTCGGAACCTCTGATCCAATTAAAATTACCTGTATAATTATAGGTAGCATCAATAAAGCTAAGTAAAGGAATGTATTGAAAGGGTAATTTATAATTAACAACTAAGGATTGTATGTGAGTGTTTGGTTCTCCAGGATTTAGAATTCCCTCCCATAAAGCTCTAGAACCAGATTCAGATACAGGAGCACCCAAACTACCTCCAAAAGGATCTAATTCTCTGATAATGCTGCTTGTTGCAGCATTAAAATTTACACGTAGCGAACGAGTTAAATTTTGGGTAAAGGCATAATTGTAATCAAATAAAAAGTTACGTTGCTGCAAATTAGGCAGATCGCGTTGAATTTGTGAATCTACTCCCTCTAGGTATACTTGTCTAAATTTCTGATTATTTAAAATCCGATTAATATTTGCAGCTCCCTCAATTGAATTAGGTAGTAAATTGAAGTTTAATTCCTGAAGCCATTGCAAGTATTTTTTTTGATTTAAAAAAGTGACCTTCTTAAAGGGCTCTATAGGTTTGCTGGAAAAAGAATGTCCGTAATTTACTCCTAAAAGGAGGTTTATTTCTTCATGATTTTCAATTTCATAATCATGATGCTCTAACTCATTATATGCATAGTTTAAATCAAAATTTTGGGGACTATAAAAGCGCGTAGGACGATCGCTATTGCTGTTCTTTCTGATGCCAATTAAACTAATGCTTTTACGTCTTGTATAATCAATAGATTGATTTCTAATAGAATCACGTTGTGATTTTCTTTGAGCTGTATCTAGACGATCACTTAATTTTATATCTTGATAAAAAGGATCATATTCTGGGGTAATTAAGGTTTCCCCACTAGCAAAACTTAAAGGAATTTGAAGACCCCACTTTTGAGGTGTTAATTGTCCTAAATTAACATTTGAAACTATATCATATTGTAATAAATCTTCTCTTGTTCTTTGGTTGGGTGTTTGGTCTATACTACCAAATCCAATTGTAGAATACCGCCCTGTAGCAGAAAAAGATGCGAAATCAGCAAGATTAGCATCTAAGGCTCCAATAGCTGCCCACCCCCCTTGACTATCTATACCTGAAATTCTTAGTTCATTAAACCAAACTTCTCCACATAAAGACTCTCCTATGGCAGTAGATGGATTTTTAACTCCAATCATAAGTGTTCTAATAGCTCCTAGGGAGGGATTTCCTCGAATAGCAAACTTATACTTGTGGTCTCCTGGTAAGCTGCTAATGGGGGTGAATTCATTAATAGGATTTAATGTTTCATCAAAATATAAAGTTTTTCCAAGTCCCAACTGTTGCAAAGCTAGTGCTTTGAGTTTCGTGAGGACATCAATGGGAACCTCCAGTGAATTAGAATCTGGATTCCAAACTTCTTCTGCAGAAAGTTTATTGGAATTATTATCAGTATAAACTGAAGGCTTTAAAGGTACTTCAATTTGATAAAAATTATCTTGGTAATCTGAACCTAATCTAATAAAAGCCACCAAGCGTTTGTCAAATTCTTCTTCTGAACCTTCTCCAGGTAAAGGTTCATTTCCTGGAAGAGATTCTGCATGTAAAAACATACGAAGTTTACTGTATTGTCTCATGTCTAAATCCAAACCTTTATAAACTCCACGAGAATCTGAAGGCTGGAGATCACAAACTCTAAAAGCTAAAGATTGTTCATTTTGACGAATAATGGTGTTGTTGTTGTTAATTTGCTCCCTTCGTATTTCTGGGGGTAAAACGTAGTTAATAGGAATGCGATTTTCATTTTCAAGAATGTTTACTGTACTAATATCTACCGTAGTATTTTGATTAACTAAAATCTCTTCATTCAAAGGCTTATTATACCTTCTCCAATCACCACGAACAAGATCCAAGGTTCCGAATCGGAAAACTACTTTTTGTTCAAAACCATTTAAAACCATTCGCATAAAACGAATAGATCGTAAATCGTCAATTTCATTAACTGCCTTAAAATATCTATTGTAAGAAGTGTTTTCATAATAATCTTTCTGGATAGGTATCTTAAATTGGATCCAACGCGCCGAAAACTGATCTCCATTGGGAGAATTTACATTAATGTTTTCACGAACATCTGTAATAAAAGGATGGTTTCCTACCTGCATGTTTTTTGAAATAGGAACACGATATTCAAAATAACTATCAATCGTATTCATACTCTGATCACGGTTAATATCTTCTGTATCAGGTTCTGTTGTATTCCCTCTATCTGAATCACTAAAATTTATTGGGGTATTACCCTCTAGTCCATTATAGTTTTTATACCGATCTAAAATACCTCCTTCCCCTTGTAAAAAATATTGATAATTATCACCTGCAGGGTCATTACTTGGTCCGTTGGTGAAAATTGTTTGTTCTTGTGAATCTGCTAAACCATCAAGACCCACATCTTGAATAGAACGGTCTTCAGCCACAGAATTAAAGGCATAGACTAAGGATTGGTTTGCTGGAACTTTCCCCCAAGGCGTTTGATAAGTGGGTGTTGCTTCTGTCGAGGAAGGGAGTCCGTTTTCAAATTGTTTTCTTCCATCGCGCAAAATATCTTCAGATATATTTCCTAAATGAAAAACCAACTCTCCCAAATCATCTGATGGTGAAGTGTTTTCAGAGAATGTGTCTAATAACCAAAACTCAATAAATTCAACATTAGATTGTTCAAAGTTAGTAGCATTCAAAGAACGCATAATACCTCCCCAATTATTTTTGGGATCCATTGAAAACTTTTCTAAAGTAGCATTATTATAGGGACCTTTTTCTTCAGGGTAATAAGCTAAATCAAATGTAGGTAAAGTACTTGGTGTTCCCTGAACTATATCCTGTTCAGGAAATAATTCATTGATAAAAATACGCCGAGTTTCATTAGATGAAATGTCATCATTATTTATTCCTGCTGGTGGCTTGAAATAGAATACTTGGTCTATAGAATACCAAGCTAATTTAGACCGTGCTAAGCCACTTGCCAATCCCTCTAGAGTAGCTCCCGGAACATCATTAACAGGAACACTTGAAAGATTCCAAGCATTAAAACCCTTTACGTCAATATTGGTTTGAGCTCCTTCAAAATCATCAATATAAACATTGGTTTCTCCGTTCAATTGAGTATTTCTAGGGTCTTTAGCCGCTAAACTTGCAACTTCTCCTCTAAAAGAAATTTGAGAAGGAATGGTAGATTTAACTGTTGGCAATTTATTTACTAAACGTGTTAAAAAAGGGATTTCAGTAGAAAAATTTGTATTGAAACCCATCATGGTATTATTAACCGGTTCTGTTCCATAATTAGCTTTTTGAGTTAAAGGGTTTTCACTTAAATTAATTAAGGTTCCTCCTACAAAAACCTTATCACTAATACGATGATTAATATTAAATCCTGAAAAACGCTTATTTTGCTGATTGAAAAACGAATTATTCTCTACCGAAATATCAATAGGAATATTAGAGGCTTTTAACCCTTCATCTAGAATTTTCACTCTTCCTATTTCATAATTAACAGTATAATCCATTCCCTCTTGAAGAACCCTCCCGCCTGCTGTTACCTTTACAGAACCTCTAGGAACATTAAATGCACCAATGTTAATTCCATCTCCTCCTTCTGACTTATACTTTCCTTTAAGTTGAAATTTATTTTTTTCTGTAAACTCTAATGCAGATGCTTTTGTAGAAGAATACATTTGATTGAATACATACTTTTTTTGATTCTTATTAAAACTACTTTCAATATCATAATCCTCTTTAGAAGATTCTGGATTATCTAATAAATTAAAAAGAAATTCTCCAAAGGGTTCTGCTTTAGGAAAAATAATACGGCCATACTTGGGATCAATAGTTATTCCGGGTATAAAGTCAAAAAAACCATCGCCACGGGCCACTAGATCTTGATATGCATTTAAACGGTCTAAATCCATGGTATTCAATAAAACCTCTTGATCTAAGGATTCTGGCCAAATAGAACTATCAACAGGTGTCATATAATTGATTGGTGAAGGATCTGTATATAAAATACTGAGTTTGAAATCTTCTTCAGACAATTGAAAAGCACCAGTATTATAAATATTCTTCATCATCAAATCCCACAAGGGTTGACGTATATCGGTCAAACTACTTTTAAGCAATTTAACTACTAGATTGTTTGTTTGAATAATTGGTGCCTGCTGAGGTTGTGGCGAAACATTATTTTGCAATAAAGAGGTGCCAGGTATGTCGCCATTGGCAAACTCTCCTACTTGATATACTTTTCCTAAATAAGTATACTGAAAAGCGATTCCTAGAATCTCATCATTACTGAGACGTTGGTTTAAAGATATATACCCTAACTGTGGATGAAAATTATATTCTTGAGCATTAAGTTTTCTTGCACTCTCTAAAACTGCATAATCCTTCCCTTCGACAACTTTAGTTGCACCAAATCCATTTTTTACTTTAGCAATATCACGAATATTAGATGTTAAAATTCCACCAAAACCAATTTCACTAGGGTCTAGTTTGTTGACTTTATTACTTGGAGGGAATAAAGGATTTGCCTCAATAAAAAAAGAAGAATCTGAATCATCCAGTCGAGTGTTTTCGGGATTAGCCTCTCCTAAGTCTTGCAGGGCAATAATATTTCTAACATTTTGAGTTTGATAGCCTCTATTAGTAATCCAAACCTCAATTCTAGTTATCTGAATAGGTGAATTTATGTAAGGATAAGTGTCTAAAAACGCATCATAATTATCTCTAAAATAATGACTAATAAAGTAATGTCTATCTTCTTCGTAATCTAACGCAAACAGGCTGAAATCCTCAAGCTTTCCACCTCCTTGTGACGTGATGTTTTGAGACTGAGAACGTTGCTCTGAAAAAATTCCTGAAATTGTAGTATTCCCAAATTTTAAATCTGCTCTTACACCAAAAAGACTTTGTGCTCCTTGTATTAAGTTACTATTTAAGGGCATACTAATATTACCAATATCAATATTCTGAAGAATAGCGTCTTCTGTAATCTTACCCTTTAAATAGTCTGCTACTCTATTTCCGACTTGTTCAGAACTGTTCGGAAGTTTGTTAAGGTTCTCTTTTAAAGCATCAATTTTTTGTCGGGCTTGATTTAAAGTATTTTTAGCTTCATTAATTTTTTGTTTAACATCGGACACTTTATTTTGGACTGATTCAACCTTTTCTTGGAGTCCACTCAACGCTGAACCCACTTTTCCTGGAATCAAATTCTTAATATCCGAAAGCTGAGGCTTATTAAATTGAATTTTAATTAAATTTTGGAAATCAAAGGTAGATTCAGTATCATAATTTGCAGTAATTTGAAGTC
>Ga0307986_10000277_pt1 | contig 38041 bp, 37 predicted proteins | sample EllFjometageno82_FD_203170 | JGI IMG/M metagenome (GOLD analysis project Ga0307986, IMG submission 203170) | Marine microbial communities from Ellis Fjord, Antarctic Ocean - #82 | ecosystem: Environmental > Aquatic > Marine > Unclassified | place: Southern Ocean | collected 2014-10-09 | reverse complement strand
GCTGACTTACTTTTTTCACTGCTTGATCCCCGGTTAATTTATTATCTTCTTTTTTTTTGTTTGCCATAATTATCTTTTTATAAATTTAGTTTTTATTGGTAATTTTGCTGAAGCTTTGTAAAGTGCTTCTCTAGCCACTTCTTCTGTTACACCGTCAATTTCAAAAATGATTCTGCCAGGTTTAACTCTACAAGCGTAGTATTCAGGAGCCCCTTTCCCTTTACCCATTCTTACCTCAGTAGGTTTTTTTGAAACAGGAATATTTGGGAAAATTCTAGTCCAAACTTTACCCGTTCTTTTCATATATCTTGTTAAAGCAACTCTAGCAGCCTCGATTTGCTTACCAATAATTCGTTCTGGTTCTAATGCTTTTAACCCGTATTGCCCATAGTTTAGAATTGTTGCTCTTGTTGCAGAACCATGTATTCTGCCCTTAAAAGCTTTTCTGTATTTAGTTCTTACTGGTTGTAGCATTTTTCACTCTTTCTATTTTTTCTTTTTCAACATCTTTTAAGAAAAGTTCACCTTTGTATATCCAAACTTTAATTCCAATAATCCCATATGTAGTTAAGGCTTCAGCTTCACCATAATCAAGATTAGCTCTTAAAGTATGTAATGGTATACTTCCTTCTCTTAACCACTCTGTTCGTGCAATTTCGTTTCCAGCCAAACGTCCGCTAACCATGACTTTAATTCCTTTTGCGTTTAATCTCATTGCAGACTGCATAGCTCTTTTCATAGCTCTTCTATATGCAATTCTTTTAACTAATTGTTGGGCAATATTTTCTGCGACAAGATTAGAATTTAATTCAGGTTTTTTAATTTCTTTTATGTTAACTGTTACTTCACTGTCAGTAATCTTTAATATATTTTTTTTAATTTTTTCGATATCAGAGCCTTTTTTTCCAATTACAAAACCTGGTCTAGATGTATGAATTGAAACAATACATTTTTTTCCTGATCTCTCAATAATAATTTCTGAAACTCCTGAGTTTGTAATATTTGTTTTAATATATTTTCTAATTTTAAAATCTTCTATTAAAAGTTTTCCAAAATCTTTTTTCTTGGCAAACCATATTGAGTCCCAGCCCCTATTAATTCCTAGCCGTAAACCTATTGGATTAACTTTTTGGCCCATTTTTCACCTCTTTTTTTTTCTCTATATCTTTTTTCTCTCCTAATATAATTGTAATTCTACTGAATGGTTTTTTTATAGGACTTGCCCTTCCTTTTGCTCTAGGTCTAAACCTTTTCATCACAAGAGACTTTCCTACATAGGCTTCTTTTACGTATAAATTATCTATGTCATATTGGAAATTATTTTCTGCATTTGCAATAGCTGATTGCACAGTTTTCTTAATATCTGTTGCTATTTTTTTTCTAGTAAAGTCTAAATCGCGAAGAGCTATATCAGCTTTTTTACCTCTAATATGATCTAAAACTAAAGCAACTTTTCTTGGACTTGATCTTACGTTTTTGTTTATTGCTTTTACAGAAGTGTTATTTTTTTGCACTGACGCCTCCCGCTGGTTTGCCTGAAGGTGCAGCTGCTTTTTTATCTGCAGGTGTATGCCCTCTAAAAGTTCTTGTAGGTGAAAACTCTCCTAATTTATGGCCAACCATCTCTTCGGATATAGTTATTGGTATAAAAGTTTTACCGTTATGAATAAGGAAGCTGTGTCCCACAAAATCAGGTATAATAGTTGAGTTTCGAGACCATGTTTTAATAGGTCTGCTATCTGGTCTCTCTTTCAGCTTATCAATCTTTTTTAACAAGCATGGATGTACAAAAGGACCTTTCCAAATTGATCTAGCCATAGTTATTTCCTTCTTTTCTTTCTTCTTGAAATTATTAACTTATCACTTCTTTTTGGTCTACGTGTCTTCAAACCTTTAGCTGACTGACCCCAAGGAGAAACAGGACTTCTTCCACCAGAGGTTTTACCTTCACCACCACCATGAGGGTGATCAACAGGATTCATTGCTACACCTCTAGTTTGAGGACGAATTCCTCTCCATCTGTTTCTTCCCGCTTTCCCAATTTTAATGTTTTTTTGATCTGGGTTAGAGACAGATCCAATGGTCGCCATACAATCACTTCTTACTTTTCGAGTTTCACCTGAAGAAAGTTTTAAAATTGCATGCTCTCCATCGTATCCCGACAGAGTTGCTGATGCACCAGCAGATCTTATCATTTTTCCGCCATTGCCAGGCACTAACTCTATGTTATGAATTAGAGTCCCTGGTGGTATATCTTTTAGTTTTAAACAATTGCCTATTTTTATTTCTGCATTTTTTCCAGATTCTACAAAATCTCCAACATTTAACTTTTGAGGACATATAATATAATTTCTAGTCTCATCTTCATATTTAATAAGAGCAATGTATGAAGTTCTATTTGGATCGTATTCAATTCTTTCAACAATTGCTTTTGTGTCCATTTTTTTTCTAGTAAAATCTATAATACGATATTTGTTTCTATGACCGCCACCTTTGTGACGTGAGGTAATTCTACCATAATTATTTCTTCCACCAGTTGACTTTTGACCAACAGTCAAAGGCTTGTAGGAAGGACCTTTCCATAAATCACTTTTGTCAACTATTACAGTTCCTCTTGTTGATTTCGTGTAAGGTTTAAAATGTTTTAAAGTCATATTTAAATTCCAGAACTCAGATCAATACTTTGACCTTTTTTTAACGTTACAATAGCTTTTTTATAACCTGATTTTTTTGATATTTTTCCTTGCTTTAATTTAGTTTTAGTTTTTGTGTTTATTATATTAACTTTAACAACGCTTACCTTGAAAATTTTTTCAATATTCTTTTTGATATTTATTTTATTAGCATTTTTATGTACCTTAAAAACAGTTTTATTTTGTTCTGATAAAATTGTTGCTTTCTCAGTTATAATTGGTTTTCTTATTGAATCTATAAAACTAATTTTTTTCATTTAAAATTCTATTTTCGATATTTTTAATTGATGAGGAAGTGATTATTAAATTTTTATACTTGATAATATCATAAATATTAGCTCCATCTTCATTTATAATTTTAACATTTTTAATATTTCTAGCAGATCTATTTATATTTTTTAGTGAAATTTTATCGGACACTATTAATACGTTGCTTATTTTGTTGGATATTAAAAAATTATTAAATATTTTAGTTTTTTTGATCTCATTTTTTACATCGGACAGTATGTGTAACTTTTTATCAATATTTTTTTTAGATAGAGTTTGTGCTAATGCAATTTTTCTTACTTTTTTATTTATTTTCTTTATTTTGTAACCAGCTCCTTTGGGACCATGAGCTACACCTCCACCAACAAACAATGGAGCTTTTTTACTTGCGTGTCTAGCGCCACCAGTACCTTTTTGTGCGACTATTTTTTTTGTAGAACCTCTTATTTCATTTCTTTGTTTTGTTTTAGCCGTTCTAGGTTTTTGATGGTTTAACTGCCAATCAATTACAAATTTTATTAGTTTGTGGTTAAATTTTAAAGACAATACTTTATCCGAGATATCAATTTTTTCAGATTTTCCACCTTCTATATTTAAAGTATTTAGAATCATTTTATTTCTTTTTTCCTTTTTCGCTTTCAGCTTTTTTTATCTTAGCATCAATTTTTTCTATTAATGTTTTTCTCCTTACATCTTTTACTGACTCTCTTAAAACTACTGTCGAATTTTTAGATCCAGGCACAGAACCTTTTAAATAAATTAAATTATTTTCTATGTCAGATTTAATAATTTCAAGGTTTAACATTGTTCTAAATTTATCACCCATATGTCCAGCCATTTTTTTACCTTTAAAAACTTTTCCTGGATCTTGTCTTTGCCCAGTTGAGCCGTGGGATCTATGAGAAACGGAAACACCGTGTGACGCCCTTAAGCCTCCGAAATTCCATCTTTTCATAACACCCGCAAAACCTTTTCCTATTGTTTTAGATCTAACATCTACAAATTTTTTATCTTTTAATATTTCTAAACCAAATTCATTTCCTTCCTTGAATTCTTCAACTTTACTTAATCTAAATTCTTTAATTATTTTTTTAGGTTCAGTATTTTTTTTAGTAAAAAAACCTTTCATTTGGTTGGTTAATTTAGAGTTTTTTACTTTTCCAAAACCAACTTGGACTCCTGTGTAACCTCTTTTGTCTGGAGTTATGATGCCCAATACTCTACCTTTTTCAATTTTTATAACAGTTACAGGCACTGATTGACCGGTCTTTAAAAACTCTCTTGTCATACCAATTTTTGTTCCTATTAATCCTAGTGTCATAAGTTAAATTTTAATTTCTATATCTACGCCTGAGGCTAAATCTAATTTCATCAAAGCTTCAACCGTCTGGGGTGTTGGTTCAATTATATCTATTAATCTTTTATGAGTTCTACTTTCAAACTGTTCTCTACTTTTTTTATCAATGTGCGGCGATCTTAACACTGTGTATTTTTCTATTCTAGTTGGCAAAGGTATTGGGCCCTTTACTTGAGCTCCAGTTCGTTTCGCTGTATTAACAATTTCTTCTGTAGATAAATCTAAGATTTTATTGTCATATGCTTTTAAATGTATTCTTATGTTTTGTTTGTCCATAATATTAAGCTAATTTTTTTGTTACTTCATCCTGCACATTTTGCGGAACTTTGTCATAATGACTAAACTGCATCGTATATTGAGCCCTTCCTTGAGTTGAAGAACGTAAATTATTAATATATCCAAACATGTTTGCTAAAGGAACTGTTGCATTAATTGCTGTGGCATTACCTCTTGCTTCAGTAGAGGCTACTTGACCTCTTCTGCTGTTTAAATCTCCTATTACATCACCCATAAAGTCTTCGGGCGTAACGACTTCTACTTTCATCATTGGCTCTAATAACTTTAGTGTAGCTTTTTGACATAATTCTCTAAAACAGTATCTAGAAGCAATCTCAAAAGCCAAAACACTTGAGTCTACATCGTGATGAAGACCATCTAAAATTGTAACCTTATAATCAATTACTGGGAAACCTGCTAATATTCCACCTTCTGCAACACTCTCAACGCCTTTTTCAACACCAGGAATAAATTCTTTAGGTATAGATCCACCTTTAATTTTATTTTCTATTTCTCTGCCTTTTCCTGGCTCAAGTGGCTCAACACTTAATGTGACTTTAGCAAATTGACCGGATCCACCACTTTGTTTTTTATGGATATATGTGACTTCAGCTGAATTTAATATTGTTTCTCTATAAGCTACTTGTGGAGCACCAACATTTGCTTCTACTTTAAATTCTCTTTTCATTCTGTCTACAATTATGTCTAAGTGTAATTCTCCCATTCCTTTAATTATTGTTTGACCAGATTCTTCATCTGACGTTACTCTGAATGAAGGGTCTTCTTTAGCAAGTCTACCCAAAGCCTCTCCCATTTTTTCTTGGTCTGCCTTAGTTTTCGGTTCAACAGCTATTTCAATAACTGGATCTGGAAATTCCATAGGCTCTAACAAAATAGGTTTTTCTTCTTCACAAAGAGTATGACCTGTAACAGTATATTTTAATCCAGCTAATGCAACAATATCGCCTGTTGTTGCTTCTTTAGTATCCTCACGACTGTTTGCGTGCATTAACAGCATTCTACCAACTCTCTCTGTTTTTTCTCTTGAAGAATTATAAACACTTGTTCCTGTTTTAATAGTACCTGAATAAATTCTTATAAAAGTTAGAGAGCCGACAAAAGGATCGTTTGCAACTTTAAAAGCCAAAGCTGAAAAAGGTTCACTATCACCAAATTTCATTTCGACTTTGTCTTCTGTGCCTAATATAGTCCCATCTATTGCCCCAATGTCCATTGGGCTTGGTAAATAGTCTACTACAGCATCTAAAAGAGGTTGGACGCCTTTGTTTTTAAAAGCTGAGCCAGTAGTTATTGGAACAAAATTAAAACCTAAAGTACCTTTTCTTATACATTTTTTAAGATCTGCTTCAGAAGGTTCTTTGCCATCTAGATATGTCTCCATCAACTTTTCATCTTCTTCAACGGCTGCTTCAACTAACTCTTTTCTAAACTTGTCTGCTTTTTCTTTTAATTCTGAAGGTATTTCTACTAAATTAAATTTTGCACCCAAGTCTTCATTCTGCCAAATAATAGCTTTCATTTTTACAAGGTCTATAACTCCTTTTAAGTCTGCCTCTGATCCAACGGGTAATTGTAAAACTAATGGTTTGCAACCTAATCTCTCTTTAATCATATCTACACATCTATAAAAATCTGCGCCTGTTCTATCTAATTTATTAACAAAACAGATTCTAGGAACTTTGTATTTATCTGCTTGACGCCAAACAGTTTCTGATTGTGGTTCAACACCAGCAACACCATCAAATACACATACTGCTCCATCTAGCACTTTTAAGGATCTTTCAACTTCGATTGTAAAATCAACGTGTCCCGGAGTGTCTATTATATTAATTCTGTGATCATTCCAAAAACAAGTAGTAGCGGCTGAGGTTATAGTAATTCCTCTTTCTTGCTCTTGTTCCATCCAATCCATTGTTGCTGCACCATCATGAACTTCACCAATTTTGTGACTTTTGCCTGTGTAATATAAAATTCTTTCAGTAGTGGTTGTTTTACCAGCATCAATGTGAGCCATAATGCCGATATTTCTATATTTATCTAAAGGATATTTTTTTGACATATTAATTTACCATCTAAAATGAGCAAAAGCTTTATTAGACTCTGCCATTTTGTGTGTATCCTCTCTTTTTTTTATTGCTGATCCTTTATTTTGAGACGCATCTAGTAATTCATAAAATAATTTTTCAGCCATAGTTTTATTTTTTCTTTTTCTTGTAGCGTCCATAAGCCATCTAAGAGCTAATGCTTGACCTCTTTTAGACTTCACTTCAACAGGAACTTGGTATGTAGCACCACCAACTCTTCTAGATCTGCATTCAACGTTTGGCTTGACATTACTTATAGCAGTATTAAAAATTTTAACAGGATCTTCTTTGCTTTTATCTTTTATTTTATCTAACGCATCGTATAAAATTTTTTCTGCTGTTGATCTTTTTCCATCATACATTATAGAATTTATAAATTTTGAAATAACTTCTGATCCAAATTTAGGATCGGGGTAAACTTTTCTGACTGGTGCTTTTCTTTTTCTAGACATAAATATTATTTGGGTTTTTTTGTTCCGTATAGAGATCTTCGTTTTTTTCTATTAGCGACACCTTGAGTGTCTAAATTTCCTCTTAAAATATGATATCTCACACCTGGTAAATCTTTTACACGACCGCCTCTAATTAAAACTACAGAGTGTTCTTGTAAGTTGTGGCCTTCACCACCAATATATGCTGTAACCTCAAATCCGTTTGATAATCTAACTCTAGCAACTTTACGCAGTGCTGAATTTGGTTTTTTAGGTGTTGTTGTATAAACTTTTATGCAAACACCACGTTTGAGTGGCTGTTTTTCTAAAGCTGGAACTTTATTCCTCATTAAAACTTTAGTTCTAGGCTTTCTAATCAACTGGTTAATCGTTGGCATATATAAATTTTGAAGAAGTAAGTAAGGAAGGACCTTGTTTTCAAGATTCTTAAAGCCAGTGTTTAAGGTTAAATTCGACCTTACTTCTAACTATCAAAATTGCGCTAAACTAACATTGAAACGACAAAAGTCAATAAGTAATAGGTTTTTTTAGTCGCTATTTTTAAGGATTATTCGCTAACCGAAGGGGTTTCAAGCTGTTGTTTTTTTATTTCTTCTAGTCTTATATCGTCTTGTGCTTTTGCCTCTTTGTCCCAGTTCATTTTAGCTAAACCAGTACCTGCTGGTACTAACCTTCCAACTATAACGTTTTCTTTAAGACCTTCTAAATTATCTACTTTTCCTCTTATAGCTGCATCTGTTAGTACTCTGGTTGTTTCTTGAAAAGAGGCAGCTGAAATAAATGAATTTGTTTGAAGAGAAGCTTTTGTAATACCAAGTAAAATTCTTTCAAATGAGGCAGTTTTTTTACTATCTTTTTTAAGATTTATATTAATTTTGTTTATGTCTAACAAGTCAATTGTTTCTCCTAAAAGTAAACCTGAATCACCAGGTACTTTAATCTCCACTTTTTTTAACATTTGTCTTACAATAGTTTCAATATGTTTATCATTAATAACAACCCCTTGTAGCCTATAAACTTCTTGTACTTCACTAACAAAGAATTCTGTTAATTTTTCAACGCCTAAAACTCTTAAAATATCATGGGGCAAAGGAGCACCATCAAGTAAATATTCACCTTTTTTAATTTTTTCTCCTTGGTTAAAATTTACATGTTTTCCTTTTGGAATCAAATAATTAGAAGTCTCTCCTTTAGCAGATACAATTGAAATTTTTTGTTTGCCTCTTATTTCTTTGCCAAATTCTATTACGCCATCGTTCTCCGCAATGATTGCGCTATCTTTTGGTTTTCTAGCTTCAAACAATTCAGCTACTCTGGGCAATCCACCCGTAATATCTTTAGTTTTTGATGTTTCTTTAGGAAGTCTAGCTAGCACATCCCCAGCAGAAACTTTTTGACCATCTTTAATTGAAAGAATAGAATCAGGCACTAAATAATATCTAGCTTCATTTCCGTCAGCTTTTTTAATTATTTCACCTTTGTTATCTCTTAAAGTTATTCGAGGTTTCAACTCAGAATTTTTTGTTAAAGATTTCCAGTCTGTGACAGATTTAGATGATATACCGGTTGCATCATCCATTGTCTCAGTAAGAGATGAGCCTTCAACCAAATCCATATAATTAGCTACACCACTTGTTTCTGCTATTACCGGTAAAGTATAAGGATCCCATTCAGCTATTTTTTTTCCTTTAACTACCTTGTCTCCGTCTTTAAAAAATAATTTAGAACCGTAATTAACTTTATAAATTGCAAGCTGCACACCATTATCATCTTCTATTGATAACTGTGTATTTCTTCCCATAACTATTATATTTTTTTTAGAATCTTCTATTAAATTTTTGTTTACAATATTCAATTTACCATCTGCTTGAGCAATAATTTGTGACTCTTCTTTGATTTGAGCTGTTCCACCAACGTGAAAAGTTCTCATTGTTAATTGAGTTCCAGGCTCACCAATTGACTGTGCGGCTATCATGCCAATAGCTTCTCCAATACTTACCAGTTTTCCTCTAGATAAATCTCTTCCATAACATGTTTGGCAAACGCCTTTTTTAGCTTCACAAGTTATCACTGAATATACGTTTATAGTCTTAACGCCAGCAGCGTCAATTAACTCACAATCGCCTTCGTCTATAAGTTTTTTCTTTTTAATGATAACTTCACCGGTAATAGGGTGTTTAATATCATGTGATGGTGATCTTCCTAAAACTCTTTCCGACAAACTAACAAGTATATTTCCGCCCTCTATAATTTCAGACAAGGTTATGGACGATTTTGAATTACAGTCATGGATAGTAACTTGCAAATCTTGTGCGACATCACAAAGTCTTCTTGTTAAATAACCAGAGTTTGCAGTTTTTAATGCAGTGTCAGCAAGGCCTTTTCTAGCGCCGTGCGTTGAGTTGAAATATTCTAATACAGTTAGTCCTTCTTTAAAATTTGCAATAATGGGTGTTTCTATAATTTCACCTGACGGTTTTGCAATTAATCCCCTCATGCCAGCTAGTTGTTTCATCTGTGCTTGCGATCCTCTAGCCCCAGAGTCAGCCATCATAAACACAGAATTTGTTTCTATTCTATCATTTGGATAAATTTTTTCCGCTGAGGAAATTTCTTTCATCATTTCATTTGCCACTGTGTCAGTACATTTAGACCAAATATCTACAACTTTATTATATTTTTCACCTCTAGTAATTAAGCCGTCTGAATATTGCTTTTCATATTCTTCAATTTGTTTTTTAGTTTGGTTTATTAAACCTTGTTTGGTTTTAGGAATAATTAAATCATCTTTACCAAAAGAAATTCCTGCTTTGAAAGCGTGTTTAAATCCTAAACTTTTGATTTTGTCACAAAAAATTACTGTTTCTTTTTGTCCGCAATATCTAAAAATTGTATCAATTACTTCGGAAACATTCTTTTTAGTTAACAATCTATCAACTAAACTAAATTTAATTTTACTATTTTTAGGTAACAAGTTAGCAAGCAAGAATCTACCAGCTGTACTTGTGTGTTTTTCTTTTATTTCAATACCATTATCATCTGCTGTTTGAAAGACAGATATAATTTTTGAATGCAAACTTATAGATTTATATTCAATAGCTTGTTCAATTTCATCAATATCAGTAAAAATTCCTTTTATTTTATCTTCTTGTTTTTTACTTGCTTGAGATAAATAATATATACCTAAAACTATATCCTGACTTGGAACTATTATAGGTTTGCCATTCGATGGACTTAAAATATTGTTAGTGGACATCATTAACACTCTTGCTTCAAGCTGTGCTTCTAAACTTAATGGTATGTGGACAGCCATTTGATCTCCGTCAAAGTCAGCGTTAAAAGCTGCACAAACAAGTGGATGTAACTCAATGGCATTACCTTCGATTAATTTTGCTTCAAAAGCCTGCACACCCAATCTGTGAAGTGTTGGAGCTCTATTTAAAATAACAGGATGCTCTCTAGTTATGTGCTCAAGTGCGTCCCATACTTCGCTTACTTCTTTTTCAACTAGTCTCTTAGCTTGCTTAATAGTTGTGGCTAATCCAAGTTTGTCTAACCTGGCGTATAAAAAAGGTTTAAATAATTCTAAAGCCATTTTTTTTGGTAATCCACATTCGTGTAATTTTAGCTGAGGACCAACTACAATTACCGATCTACCTGAATAATCAACCCTTTTCCCAAGTAAATTTTGTCTAAATCTACCTTGTTTACCTTTAAGCATTTCAGCTAAGGATTTAAGGGGTCTTTTTCCTGTTCCTGTAATAACTCTGCCTCTTCTTCCGTTGTCAAATAAAGCATCTACAGACTCCTGTAACATTCTTTTTTCATTTCTTATAATTATGTCAGGAGCTTTTAAATCTAATAATCGCTTGAGTCTGTTATTTCTATTTATTACTCTTCTGTACAAATCGTTAAGATCTGAAGTAGCGAATCTACCTCCGTCTAAAGGAACTAGCGGTCTAAGTTCTGGAGGAATAACGGGCACTGTAGTTAAAATCATCCACTCAGGTTTATTACCTGAGCCAATAAAGGACTCGATAAGTTTTAATCTTTTGATAGTTCTTTCTTCAGTAACTTTGGATTTGATTTCCCCAAGAGAGTCTCTCAATTTTTTTTGTTCTTTTGGCAGGTCTAAGCTTATAAGTATTTCTCTGACAGCCTCAGCTCCAATACCGGCATTAAAAGAATCTTCTCCAAATTCTTCTTGGGCTTTAAGTAAAGCTTCCTCAGAAATTAATTGACCCTTGCTTAAAGTAGTCAGACCTGGCTCTACAACTATAAAACTTTCAAAATATAAAACTTTTTCTACGTCTTTAAGTTTCATGTCAATAGCTAAAGCTATTCTGCTTGGTAAGGATTTTAAAAACCATATGTGAGCAACAGGACATGCAAGGTCTATATGACCCATTCTTTCTCTTCTTACATTTGATTTTGTTATTTCAACACCACATTTTTCACATATAATTCCTCTAAACTTCATACGTTTATATTTTCCGCACAAACATTCATAGTCTTTTACTGGTCCAAAAATTCTAGCACAGAACAACCCGTCTTTTTCTGGTCTAAATGTTCTATAATTTATAGTTTCTGGTTTTTTAATTTCTCCAAAAGACCAGGATTTAATTTTTTCTGGGCTAGCTAAGGTAATTTTTATACTACTGAAATTATTTTCAGGTAAATTACTGGATTGATAATTTTTAGATAAACTTTTGTCCATTTTAATTTAATTCTATATTTAGTCCCAAAGCTCTAATTTCTTTAATTAAGACGTTAAAAGATTCAGGTACACCTGATTCAAAATTATTGTTTCCTTTAACAATAGTCTCATATACTTTAGTTCTACCAGCCACGTCATCAGATTTAACAGTCAACATTTCTTGCAGTGTATAAGAGGCACCATATGCTTCTAAAGCCCAAACTTCCATTTCACCAAATCTTTGTCCACCTAATTGTGCTTTTCCACCTAATGGTTGTTGAGTAACTAAACTATAAGGACCTGTAGAACGCGCGTGAATTTTATCCTCGACAAGATGATTTAATTTTAACATGTAAATAATACCAACTGTTACTGGTCTATCAAATTTTTCACCTGTAATACCATCCCATAATGATGTTTGACCTGAATTAGGTAATTTCGATAAATCTAACATGCTATTAATATCATTAGTTGAAGCACCATCAAACACGGGAGTTGCTATAGGTAACCCGTTGGATATGTTCTCGACTAATTCTAATAATTCTTTTTTATTTAATTTGCTTACAACTCTATCATAATATTCGTTGCCATAAATATTCTTTAACTTTTCTTTAATTTTTTCAATTTGGTCGTCAAAGTTTTTGAGCAAACCTTTGATTTGTTCTCCTAATTCAGAGCAGGCCCACCCAAGGTGAGTTTCTAATATTTGTCCTACATTCATTCGACTTGGTACACCTAAAGGATTCAATACAATGTCTACAGGTTTTCCGTTTTCCATATATGGCATATCTTGAATGGGTACAATTTTACTGACAACTCCTTTATTTCCGTGTCTTCCTGCCATCTTATCACCAGGCATCAATCTTCTTTTAACTGCGACAAAAACCTTAACTACTTTCATAACAGTAGGTAAAAGATCATCTCCTTGTTTAATTTTAATAACTTTGTCTTCAAATCTTAATTTAATATCTTCATTTGCATCATCGAATTGTTTCTTTAGTTTTAAAAGATTGTTGTTTATATTGTCGTCTGCGAATGAGAGTTTCCACATATCTTTAAGACTAAGTGATGTTAAGTTTTCTCCAGCTAAAGTTTCATCTGATTTAATGGTTTTATATGGTTTGTTAATTTTTTGATTCTTTAAAATTTCTATTACTCTAGATTTTATATTTCTATTTAATATTTCTTCTTCAACTTTCTTATCTTCTTGTACAAGTTCTATCTCTGATCTTTCGATGGCAATAGATCTTTCGTCTTTTTCTATACCGTGTCTATTAAAAACTCTTACATCTATTACAACACCTGCTCTTCCGGAAGGAAGTTTTAAAGATGAATCTCTAACATCAGTAGCTTTTTCACCAAAAATTGATCGTAAAAGTTTTTCTTCAGGGCTAGAAGTTGTTTCACTTTTTGGCGTGACTTTACCAACTAATATATCTGACGGTTTAACCTCTGCTCCTACATAAACAATACCTGACTCATCTAGATTTCTTAAACTTTCTTCACTTACATTTGGAATATCTCTTGTTATCTCCTCAGCTCCAAGTTTTGTATCACGAGCCATAGCTTCATATTCTTCGATATGAATTGAGGTAAAAACATCGTCTGTAACACATCTTTCTGAAATTAGTATTGAGTCTTCAAAATTATATCCTTGCCAAGGCATAAAAGCTACAGTCACATTTTTACCTAATGCCAACTCTCCTAATTTAGTTGCAGGACCATCAGCTATAATATCACCAGACTCTATTACGTCACCGACTTTTACAAGTGGTTTTTGATTTATACATGTATTTTGATTTGATCTCTTAAATTTTGAAAGATTATATATATCTACACCAGACTTCGATAGATCTTCATCTTCAGTTGCTTTTACAACAATTCTTTTTCCGTCAATTTTATCTACAGTACCGCCTCTTTTAGCTACAATAGTTACTCCTGAATCCAAAGCTACATCTGACTCCATTCCAGTTCCAACTAAAGGCGACTCAGGTTTGAGCAATGGAACAGCTTGTCTCATCATGTTAGATCCCATTAACGCTCTATTAGCATCATCATTTTCTAAGAAAGGAATTAATGCCGCTGCTACAGAAACTAATTGTTTCGGTGAAACATCAATGAAATCAATATTTTCTTTGTTAGATAATAAAAAATTTAAATTTGTTCTACATGAAACTAAATCTTCTTCAAAAGTTCCATCTTTATTTATAGGTGAGTTAGCTTGTGCTATTGTAAATTTTTCTTCCTCTATTGCAGATAAATATTGTATTTCTTTTGTAACTTTACCATTGATTACTTTTTTATAAGGACTTTCTATGTATCCATATTTATTAACTCTGCAGTACGTAGCCAAACTGTTTATTAATCCAATATTAGGACCTTCTGGAGTTTCTATCGGACAAATTCTACCATAATGAGTTGGGTGAACGTCACGAACTTCAAATCCTGCTCTCTCTCTAGTTAAGCCTCCCGGCCCCAAAGCAGAAACTCTTCTTTTGTGAGTAATTTCTGATAATGGATTTGTTTGATCCATAAACTGTGAAAGTTGAGAGGTTGAAAAAAAGTCTTTTAAAGATGTAGTTATAGGTTTTGCGTTAATTAAATCTTGAGGCATTGCTGACTCGATTTCTAAGAAGGTTGACATTTTTTCTTTAACTGTTCTTTCCATTCTTAATAAACCTATTCTAAATTGATTTTCCACAAGCTCACCAACGGATCTTACTCTTCTATTGCCTAAATGATCTATGTCATCAACTTCACCTCTTCCATCTCTTAAATTCAACATAAACTGAATGATGGCTAAAATATCCTCTTCCTTAAGAACAGTTTCTTTAATACTGCCTGTTAAATTTAATTTTGCATTTAATTTAACTCTACCAACTTCAGAAAGATCATATCTTTCCTTATTAAAATATAAATTTTTAAAAACACCTTCTGCAATTTCAATTGTAGGTGCTTCGCCGGGTCGCAAAACTCTATAAATATCATTTAAAGCTTCAGTTTTGTTTGTGTTTTTATCAATCTTAAGAGTTTCTAATAGATAAGGACCTTTGTTAATTGGGTCTATATTAATAAGTTTTAAAGTATAGATTTCATCAAATAAGATTTTTTCCAATATTTCTTCTGTAATATCAAAACCAGATCTAATAATATGGTCTTCACCTTTTTTGATATCAGTAGCTATATATTTACCAATAATTTCATTATTATCGACTAATATATTGTTAATATTTTTTTCTTTTAATTTTTGAGCAATTATAAAATTTAATTTTTCTCCTTTGCTTAAATGTTTCTTTTTAGTTTTTGCATCAATTAAATCATAAGAAAGTTTTATAGGCCTTTTGTAGTTTTCGGGTATAAACTTAGTGCTCCACATTTTACTCACTTTATCATAATGGAAAGACTCATAAGAATAAAAATTTTCTATTAATTTTTCTTTTGAAAGTCCCAATGCGTAAAGCAATGTTGTGATTGGTAATTTTTTCTTTCTGTCTACTCTAAAGTATAAAATATCTTTAGGATCAAATTCAAAATCTAACCATGAACCACGTCCGGGTATTATCCTGCAGTTAAATAATAATTTACCACTACTATGTGTTTTTCCTTTATCATGGTCAAAAAAGACACCAGGACTTCTGTGCATTTGATTAACTACTACTCTTTCAACTCCATTAACTACAAATGTTCCACTTGGTGTCATTAAAGGAAGTTCACCAATAAAAACTTCTTGCTCTTTTGCTGAAAGAATTTGTTTTGAATTATTTTCTACATCAATATCGTAAACAACTAATCTTAGGTTGGCTTTTAGGGAGGCAGAATAAGTTAAACTTCTTTGCTTACATTCAATTACATCAAACTTAGGTTTTTCTAGTTTGTAACTAATATATTCAAGTGTAGACTTGTCAGTCCCATCCTCAATTGGAAAAATGCTTTCAAAGGTTTTGTGAATTCCTTTATTTAGTTCTTTTAAAGATAAATCTATAGATTTAGAGCTTAAAAATTCTTTGTAAGAATTTTTTTGTACTTCTATAAGATTTGGTATCGATAAACCTTCTATAAGTTTACCAAAATTTTTTCTTATGCTTTTCTTTTGCGTAAAAGATAATTCCATTAATGACAAAAAAATTTACTAAAACTATTTAAACTTTAGTAAAAAATAACTATTTTAAATTTACTTTAATTCTACTTTTGCGCCTGCTGCTTCGAGTTTTTTCTTCATTTCCTCAGCATCTTTTTTAGGAACACCGGCTTTAACTTCTTTTGGTGCTGCCTCAACTAAATCTTTTGCTTCTTTTAAACCTAGTCCTGTTATTGATCTTACTTCTTTGATAACATTAATTTTTTTGTCCCCGGTTGCTGCTAAAAAAACTGTAAACTCAGATTTTTCCTCTGCTGCTGGATCTGCTGCACCTGGAGCCACTGCTGCTACTGGAGCCGCTGCTGATACACCCCATTTTTCTTCTAATTGTTTTGAAAGTTCTGCTGCTTCAACCACTGTTAAAGTTGATAAGTCCTCTATAATTTTATTTAAGTCTGTCATGATGAATCCTATAATTTAATTTTTTAAACTCTTTGCGCGCGCTAAATTAGCAATTTTTGAGCCAGGTGCAAGTAAAATACTAACTATTTTTTGAGCTGGCGTTGCTAAAATACCCACTATTTTGGCTCTTGCTTCTTCTAAAGTTGGTAGTGTGGCGATAATAGCCACCTCTTTTTCATCTAAAACCTTACCATCCATGAATCCTGCAACTATTTTTAACTTATTATGTGATTTTGCAAATTTTGTTAAAATTTTTGCTGTAGTAATAGCGTCTGAAGACATGGCTGCTGCTGTTGGTCCGGTGAAATACTTTTCTAAATCTTTTACAGGTGAATCTTTTATAGCTATTTTTGTTATTCTATTTTTTGTAATTTTGAATAAAATATCGTTTTCTCTTAATTGTTTTCTCAATTCATCTAATTCAGTAACATTAAGACCTTGGTATTGTGCAATCATTACAGCTTCATTAGAAGTAAAATTTTTCTTCATTTCCTCAATGTAATTTTTTTTACTCTCTTTGTTCATCATAATAATTATTTCCTACTACCTATTTTATATGAAATACCCATTGAAGAAGTAATATATATGTTCTTAACTAACTCACCCTTCATGGCATCTGGTTTTTCTTTTTTAATTGATTCGATGAAAAAATTGAAGTTACTTAATAAATTTTCGTTAGAAAAACTTTTTCTTCCAATTGTTGAGGCTACGTTACCATCTTTATCATTTTTTATTTCTACTAGTCCAGTTTTTATATCTTGAACAGATTTTTTAATATCATTTGAGACAGTTCCAAGTTTAGGGTTTGGCATCAGACCCTTTGGACCTAATACTTTCCCGTGTTTACCTAATTTTCCCATCATACCTGGAGTGCAAATCAATTTGTTAAAATTAAATTTACCTGATGCAATTGTTTCAATTAAATCATCCGAGCCTACTATTTCTGCTCCACTATTTTTAGCTTCCTCAACTTTATCTGCTTCACATAATACAGCTATTTTAGTTTTTTTACCTGACCCATTAGGTAATTTAACAGTAGTTCTCAAATTAAAATCTCCACCTTTTGATTGTTTAAGATTAATTCTCATCGATATATCAATCGACTCATCAAATTTAGTGGTTGATGTTTTTTTAACTAAATCAAAAATTTCATTGAGTTCCACTTTTTTACCTTTAATCGAAAGTTTCTTTATATCATTATATCTCTTAGATCTTTTTTTCATTATTCTTTTACCTCAATGCCCATTGATTTTGCAGAGCCGCAGATAATTTTTGTAGCTTCTTTTATATCAAAGGCATTTAAATCTTTCATTTTCTCTCTTGCGATTTCTTCAGCTTGTTTCATTGTTATTGATCCAGCGATTACACGTCCAGGTTCTTTGGATCCACTTTTCAATTTTGCCGCTTCTCGAATAAAATGAGATGCTGGAGGAGATTTAATTATAAAATCAAATTTTTTATCTTTATAAACAGTTATAACTACTGGCACTGGCTTTCCCATAAAAGCTTTTGTTTTTTCATTAAAAGCTTTACAAAATTCCATTATATTAATTCCTCTTTGCCCTAAAGCAGGACCAACAGGAGGCGCTGGATTAGCTTGGCCTCCTTTAATTTGTAACTTTACATATCCCGTAATTTCTTTTGCCATATTAATTTTTCTCCACTTGGTTAAACTCTAAATCAACCGGTGTTGGTCTTCCAAAAATTGAAACAGAAACTTTTAATCTAGATTTATCTTCATCAATTTCTTCGATCAATCCATTGAAAGATGCAAAAGGACCGTCGCAAACTTTTACTTTTTCACCAATCTCAAAACTTATACCACTTTTTTGATTAATTGCACTTTCAGAAACTTGACCTAATATTCTCTGAATTTCAACATCAGTTATTGGTGTTGGTTTGTCTTCTGAGCCTAAGAAACCACTTACTTTTTGAAGATTTTTAATTAAGTGGAAGATTTGCTTCGTAAGCTCTATTTTCACCAAAACGTAACCGGGAAAGTATTTCCTCTCTTTTTTTGTCCTTTTGCCCTTTTTGATTTCAGTAATATTGTGTGTGGGCACCAGGATTTCTCCAAGGTGAGAGTCTAATTTGTTTTTTGTGAGCGCGTCTTTAATTGAAGCTACTACTTTTTTTTCAAATCCAGAGTATGCTTGTACTATATACCAATTCATATTTAAAAACTTATTGTTAATACAAAGTTAAGTAAAAACCTTAAAATTTGATCTAATATTAAAAAGAATATTGCAGCTAAAGATGCCAGACCAAAAACCATAAGTCCTCCTGTTAAAGTATCTTTCTTTGTTGGCCAGCTAATTCTAAAAGCTTCTTGTTTTACTCCTTGAGCAAATTTAAAAGGATTTTTCATAATTTTTTTCTAAAAGTTTTGGCAGGAGCGGAGGGACTCGAACCCACAACCTCCGGTTTTGGAGACCGGCGCTCTACCAATTGAACTACGCTCCTAAGCGTTTACTTTAAAATTTTAGTAACTACTCCAGCTCCAACTGTTTTACCACCTTCTCTTATTGCAAAATTTAAATTATCGTTCATTGCAATTGGAGTAATTAATTTTACAGTAAATTTTCCATCATCACCTGGCATAACCATTTCAGTTCCAGATGGTAAAGTTACTTCACCAGTAACATCTGTAGTTCTAAAATAAAATTGAGGTCTATACTTGGTAAAGAAAGGTGTATGTCTTCCACCTTCTTCTTTTTTTAATATATAAGCTTGTGCTTCGAATTCTGTGTGTGGAGTGATAGATCCAGCTTTACAAAGTACTTGTCCTCTTTGTACATCATCTCTTTCAACACCTCGTAAAAGAATTCCAACGTTATCACCTGCTTCACCGCTATCAAGAAGTTTTCTAAACATCTCGACACCAGTGCAAACTGATTTTTTTGTATCTTTTAAACCTACGATTTCTATTTCTTCTCCAACTTTAATAACACCTGATTCAATTCTACCTGTAACAACCGTTCCACGTCCTGAAATAGAGAAAACATCCTCTACAGGCATTAAGAAAGGTTTGTCTTTAGGTCTATCAGGTTGCGGGATAGTTTCATCAACTGCTTTCATCAATTCCATAATCGCATCTTTTCCTAATTTAGCATCACCACCTTCAACTGCAACTAATGCTGATCCTTTAATAATTGGAATTTTATCTCCTGGAAATTTATAAGAAGTTAAAAGTTCTCTAATTTCTTCTTCAACAAGGTCAACTAGCTCTTGATCTTTAACGGTATCAATTTTGTTTAAAAATACAACTATAGAAGGAACGCCAACTTGTCTTGCTAAAAGAATATGTTCTCTAGTTTGAGGCATTGGACCGTCTGCTGCATTAACAACTAAAATAGCTCCATCCATTTGCGCTGCACCCGTAATCATATTTTTTACATAATCAGCGTGACCCGGGCAGTCTACGTGAGCATAATGTCGTTTTTCAGTTTCATATTCTACATGCGCTGTAGAGATGGTAATACCTCTTTCTTTTTCTTCTGGCGCTTTGTCAATCTGATCATATGCAACAAAATTTGCACTAGCAGTTCCTCCAGCTTCAGATAATACTTTTGTGATAGCTGCAGTTAAAGTCGTTTTACCGTGGTCTACGTGTCCGATTGTTCCTATGTTACAATGCGGTTTAGTTCTTTGAAACTTTTCTTTTGACATTTTATTTTTTCCTCACTTTATGTTTAACAGTTAACTTAAAATTCTTGGAGCGGGTAAAGAGAATCGAACTCTTACATCCAGCTTGGAAGGCTAGCGTTCTACCATTGAACTACACCCGCGTATTATCCAAACTTATTACGCTCTTTATTATTAAAAACAACTTAAGTTTGGTGGAGGGGGAAAGATTCGAACTTTCGAAGCCCGAAGGCAACGGGTTTACAGCCCGCCCCATTTGACCGCTTTGGTACCCCTCCTATTTTTTTCTTAGGGATACCCACTAACTTAAAAAGTATTTAACAACAAGCGTTTTATAAGCATCTTAGTGAATAAATGCAATAAATCATTTTCTGTTTAAATATGCTACTTATTTGAAAAAAATAGAGTATTTTTATGAAAAAAACAACATTTCTTATAGTTGGAAAACACGCGGTCACAGAAGCGCTAAAAAATCCTAGTAGAAAAATTGAAAGAATTTTTTTAACAGAAGATGCGCAAAAAAAGTTAAACAGAGAAAATCAAGCTTTAAATTTACTTAAAAAAGTTCATGTTTTTTATAAGTCTAGAAAAGAACTTGATAATTTATGTGGTAGAGATGAAATTGCTCATCAAGGCCTTATTGCAGAGGTTGAGCATTTAGAAAATGAAAGCTTAAAAGATTTTTTACAAAATAATGAAAAAAAAAATATCAATTTAGTTGCTTTAGAGGAAGTTTCTGATCCAAGAAATATTGGCTCTATTATTCGAAGTTCTTCATCATTTAATATAGATGGAATTATAGTAAAAGAAAGATCTTTTCCCTCTAAAAGTAAACTTTTATATAGAAGTGCTAGTGGTGGTGTAGAACATTTAAATATATTTAAAGTATCAAATATAAACACATCTTTAAAATATTTAAAAACAAAAGGTTTTTGGATTAGTGCTTTTGATGTAAGTGCTAAAAAAGACTTTACTTCTCATAATTGGAAAGGAAGAAACGTATTGCTTTTTGGATCAGAGGGATTTGGCCTAAGATCAAAAACTTTGCTCCACTCTGACTTTAGATTTAAGGTAGATATAAATAAAAACATAGAAAGTTTGAATATTTCAAACACTGTATCGGTTGTGTGTCATCACATAAATCATATTATTAAAAAAAACAGTTAAAAATACACCTTGTTAATTATAAAATTTATTTTTATTGTATTTTGAATGCTTTTATTTTAGAAAGCCAACAGGCCCTCATAGCTCAATTGGTAGAGCAATTGATTTGTAATCAATAGGTTCGCGGTTCGAGTCCGTGTGAGGGCACCACAAAAACACTAAAAATTAATTCTTTCTTTTTCAATAACTAAAGGAAGTCCTCGAGTTTGAACTAAAATATTCATAACATACTCACCAATAAACCCTAATAAGAATATTTGAATAGAAGCAATACTAAATAGGCCTATTAAAATTGGAGCAATCCCCAACGTAAAAGAATCCCAAAATAATAATTTGTATAACAAAAAACATACGGCAATAATTATTGAAAGAAGACTCGCACAAAAACCTAAGAACGTCATGATACGAAGTGGGATTTTTGAATGTTTGATAATTCCCAATATCCCAATATCATAAAGTGAATAAAAATTATTTTTAGTTTCTCCAATTTTCCTCTCAGGTTGATGAAATTTTATTAATTTAATATTTGATGTGATTTCAGAAATCAAACCTCTAAAATATGGATATGGATCGTCTATTTTCCTTACCTGTTCAATAATTTTTTTATCAAATAATCCCGCACCTGTAGTATTCATCATTAACGGAATTTCTGATATTGATCTAATAAATTTATAAAAAATATTTTTTACAAGATGTTTGATAAAATTTTCATCTGAAGTATCTTTTTGACCAAGAACAACTTCGTATCCATTTTCCCACTCATTAATATAATTTTTAATTAATTCAGGTGGATCTTGAAAGTCTGCACTCATTAATATAGCTGCTTCACCTTTAGTCTGTAAAAGTCCATGAATAGGAGATTTAATATGTCCAAAGTTTCTACTGTTAATTATTACTTTTAGTTTGGTGTCAATCTTGGCTAAATTTTTTATAATGCTAATAGTATTGTCGGTAGACGAATTATCTATAACAATATGTTCATAATCATAATTAGTTTTATTCATTAGATTTCTTATATCTTTACATAATTTTTCTATGTTCCCCTCTTCATTAAAAGTTGGTGTAACTATGCTAATTAATTTTTTCATTTATATGATTTATAGTTAAATTAATAGATTCCAGCAAACTATAATTAATTTTTAATTTAAGGTCTTTTTTAGATCTATTTATATTAGGAACGTAACTATCAGTTTTTTCTCTATTTGAAAAAGTTATTTTCACCGGTTTATTAAAAATTCTTCCAATCATTTTAGCCACATTGATTATATTTATTTTCTTATCGGAGCCAACATTGTAAATAGGACAGTCATGATTTGAATTTTTAAGAATAGTTAAAAGCCAGCTTACCATATCATCTGCATACATATAGCTTCTAATTATATTTTTATTAGATTTTACAGTAATATTTTTTTTTTTATATGCGCTTTGCAAAAAATTACCTATGGCATAATGCGCATTTCGAGGCAACCAAGGTCCAACAAAAGTAAAACTTCTTGCTATAGAAGTTTTAATTTTTTGTTTAGATAAAGATATAATTTTATTTTCAGAATAAAGTTTTAATTTTGAATAATTTTTTTTGTAAATAGATAAGCCTTTTTTTATTTTTAAATAATCATAAACTGAACCTGAACTACAATATAAAATCTTTATATTTTTAATTTTTTTTACTATTGAGCAAAAATTATTTATATTATTCTTATGTTTTAACTGATCTCTGTGTCTTAAAATTGCATTAGTAGAATTTTCTGCCAAATAGATTGCATAATTGCATTTTGGTAATTTTTTTGTTTTAGAAATATTTGATTTAATTAAAGAAATATTTTTTAAGTTAATTGGGAGTTTTTTTAATATATTTGGATTTCTAGAAAGTATAATAATTTTTTTAATCTGAAATTTTTTTAGATGACCACGGTTAAAAGCATCTATAATGGATTTTCCAATAAATCCAGTTCCACCAACTAATAAAAGTTTCATATAAATATTTTAATTTGCTTCAAAAATTTTTTTACTTCTTTTTGTTGTATCTATGAACATATTATTAGCAAATTCTTTTCTTGAAAGAAGTGGTGATAAATCTTCAATTGGATTTCCAAATTGTAATTTAGGAATGATTTTTTGATCAGGTTTTAAAATCACTTCAATAAATTCAGCTTTGTTACTTTTAATAACTTTGTTTAAGATTTCCTTTAGATTTTTATGGTTTTTAATAAGACTGTAGTTAATACCGTAAGCTTTTGAAACTTTTTTAAAATCAGGATTTGTTACACCTGTTTTTTCTGTTGTAGCTTCATATCTGCCGCCTAAATACAGTTCCTGGAATTGTTTTATAATTCCGTAACCATTATTGTTTAAAACAATGATTTTAATTGGCAACTTATTAGCAACAACGGTTTGTAATTCCTGAATATTAATTTGAAAACTTCCATCTCCATCAATACAAATTATTTTAGCTTTTTTTTTAGCTATGGAAGCGCCAATTGATGCGGGAAAAGCATATCCCATTGGAGAATTACCAAAAGCAGAAAAAAGTTTTTGTCCTTTTTTTACTTTAAAGGCTTGAATTGCCCACGTTAAATGCCCACCATCATCAGCTATTATTATAGATTTGTTATTTAAAATTTTAGACAACTCATTAATAAAAACATAGGGATTAACAAAAATTTTTTGCTTATAATAGTCATTTTTAACAATGGGATATTCATTCTTCCATTTAGCACAAACATTTAGCCAATTTTTTTTATTTATTTTTTTATTTTTTAAAAACTTGTTAAAAGCACTTAAAAATATTTTTAAATCAGAATTAATTTTAAGATTTATTTTTAAACCTCGTCTCTTAGAAAGTTCATTTTTGTCAATATCAACTACTATAACTTTTGATTTTCTTGCAAATGTACTAGGAACACCACCAGTAATTCTTGTGTCAAGTCTGCTACCAAGACAAAGTAAAACATCAGAATTCTGAACAGAAAAATTTGCGGCTCTGCTTCCATAAACGCCTACATTTCCTATGTATCTATTACTTTTGTGGTCTATCAAATCTACTCCACTCCACGTTGTTATCAAAGGAATATTACTTTTGTTAAGAAATTTATATAATTCATCTTCACTTTTAGAAATTTTAATTCCACCACCTAAGATTATAACTGGTCTTTTTGCCTCAAGAAGCATTTCATAAGTTTTTTGAATGTTTTGTTTGAGTAAGTTATTATTTATTTTTTTAATGTTGGGTCTAAATTTTTTAAGATCATTATAATTTATAATAGCTTTTTGAAAATCCATTGGAATGTCAATTAGAACAGGACCTGGTCGTCCAGATGTAGCTAGATAAGCGGCTTTTTCTAAAACATACTTTATTTCATTTGGATTTTTAATTTGATAAGAAAATTTAGTGATTGGTCTAGCTATTGAAACAATGTCTGTTTCTTGAAAACCAATTTGACGCGTATTTTTTGTTCCTGGCTGGGCACCTTGCTTTTCGTAACTATTCACTTGGCCAGTGATATGAATTGAAGGAATTGAGTCAAACCAAGAACAGGCTATACCAGTGATTAAATTTGTAGCTCCTGGGCCAGAAGTAGCCATTGTACAAGAAAGATTAGGACCAACCCTAGAATATGCATCTGCCATCATGGCTGCTGCTTGTTCGTGAGCAACACAAGTATATTTAATTTTTTTTGTTCTTGAAAAAGAGTCAATCATAAAAGAAATGGCTCCTCCTGTAATTAAAAATATGTTTTTAATTTTTTTTTCTACTAGAAATTTTAAAACAAAATCGGATAGATTCATCTAATTTTATGAAACCTCAAAATAGTTGAGTGTAAATATTTTATATCTTTAATTGAAAGACCTTGGTGACAACCAATTAATAAGCCATATTTCATAATATAATCAGAATTTTTAAAGGAATTTATTTTATTTTTTGCTGATATTAAATTGCTAAAACCTGGATGTCGTAAAATGTTTCCGCTAAAAATTGGCCTCGTTTGAATTTTATTTTTTTCTAAAAAAATTTGAAATTCTTTTCTTTTAAATTTACATTTTTTATTCAAGATTAGTGGGTATGCTAAAAAATTGGTTTGTATTTTTTTATTAATATCTGGAACTATAAAATAATTTTTTAGATTTTTAAAAAAATTATAATGTAATTTAAAATTTCTATTTCTTGTTTTATTAAATGAATTAAATTTTTTTAACTGCTCGAGACCAAAAGAAGCACCAATTTCAGATGGCTCAAAATTATAACCAGCCTCCGAAAATACAAACTTCCTGTCATAATCAAACCCTTTTAATTTAATATTAAGTCTTTTGTTAATATTTTCAGAATCTTTAATCAAAGTTGACATTCTCCCCCAACTTCTAAGAACTTTAGCACGTGTAAAATAACCTTTATTGTTTGTTAAAAACATTCCTCCATTGCCAGCACAGCTTATTATATGGGATCCATAAAAACTGGTAATAGAAATGTCACTATAAGTTCCTGTAGATTTTCCAGAAATTTTTGCTCCAAGAGTGTCTGCAGAATCTTCAATTATTTTTAAATTATATTTGTCGGCTATTTTTCTTAATTGTTTCCAGTCAGGAATATTCCCAATTAGATTAGGTACTAAAATAACTTTTGTATTTGCAGTTATTTTTTTTTCAATTTTCTCAATATCAATTTGTAAAGTTTTAATTTTACAATCAACGAAAACAGGTTGCAAATTATTCAACACGATCGAAGATACTGCTGTTCCAAAATTTAAACATGGAGTGATAACTTCACTATTTTTTTTTAAATTTAAAACCTTTAATGCTAATATTAGTGCAGACGAGCCAGAATTAACCATTAATCCATAATCTTTTGAAAATAATTTTGAAATTTTTTTTTCAAAAATGTTTACAGACTCGCCCATTTGTGTTGATTTTTTTAATGTTTTTAATACTGCATTGATTTCTTTTTGATCGTATACATTTTTACCGTATGGGATTTTAGTTATATTTTTTTTCATTGATAATTTAATTTTTATTTTATTTATTTATGTACATCAAAAATTGCTTTTCACAAACTTTTTTTGCAGAAATTCCCTTATTTACAAGTAAATTCCATTCTATAATTTTGTCTAATGTTTTTTTTAAATTCCATTTAGGTGACCATTTTAACTTTTGCTTTGATTTTTTGCTATTAAGCTTCAGTATTTTAGTTTCTTTAACCCTGTTAGTTTTAAATAAAGTGTATTTAAATTTTTGTTTTTTTTTAATAAATTCAATTATGTCTATAACTTTTTTAAAATTATTTTTATTTGGTCCAAAATTCCATGCATAATTTGATGTCTTTAACATTCCGCTATATTGTTTTTGAGCAAGAATAAGATAGCCTACTAGTGGGTCTATCACATGCTGCCAGGGCCTAACACTGTTAGGATTTCTTACTTTTAATGTTGCTTTATTTTTTATTGATTTAATAATGTCAGGTAACAATCTTTCTTTTGAATAATCTCCACCACCAATCACATTTCCTGCTCTAGCTGTTGAAACTCTATTTTTTAAAAGTGAATTTTCATAAAATGACCTAATGTAACTGTTTACTGCCAATTCAGCACTTGCTTTGGAAGCGCTATAAGGGTCTATCCCACCAAGCTCATCATCTTCTGAATAACTTTTATTTTTTATCCCAACTTTATAAACTTTATCTGTAGTTATAATTATAACGGATTTTATACTTTTTATATTTTTAATAGATTCAAGTAAATTGATCGTACCCATGACGTTGGTATTGAAAGTCTTTAATGGATTTCTATATGAATCTAACACTAGTGGTTGTGCCGCTAAATGAAAAACTATTTCAGGTTTTATATTTTTAATATCTTGTTTTAATTTTTTTAAATTATTTATATCGGAGTAAGTATTAGATAATAAATTTTTCTTAATCTTAGATTTTTCAAACAAACTATTTGAACTCGGTTTTAATGCATATCCATAAATTTTAGATTTTAATAGATTTAAAATTATACAAAGCCAAGCACCTTTAAAACCTGTGTGGCCTGTTATATAAATTTTTTTATTTTTCCAAAATTTAGTGTTTAAATGACTCATTTTAATAATTAAATGTTTTATAATTTTTAACTTAGATTGTTTATTAATACCACTTTAATATTATGTGTTTTTTCTAACTTGTTCTATTTTTATCTTTTTAACTAAACTTCTGTCCTTATCGTACAGTAAATTAATTTTAAGTTTATTATTTGTTTTAACAATCAAAGAACGAATATTTCTTATTTCAAAATTATCGGCTACCGCAGCGACTGGCCGCTTAATAGAGTCAAGGTTTGAAACATTAATCTTTAATTTATTTGAAATTACTCTACCCTTCCATCTTCTGGGTCTAAAAGGGCTAATAGGAGTTATGGCTAATTTTCCAGAATTCAAAGATAATATCGGACCGTGTACAGACAGATTATAGGCAGTGCTTCCTGCGGGAGTACAAATTAAAACTCCATCACCTATAAGTTTCTTAATAATAATATTTTTTTCTACCTTTAATCTCAAAGAAGCTGTTTGTCTGCTCTGTCTAAATAAAGATACTTCATTAATAGCAATTAATTTTTTTTTTGTTTTTTCAGTTTTAGCTATAACTTCTAGTGGATTAATAGTTATTTTTTTTGACTTAAATAATTTTTTTTCCAAGTTATCGTAAGAATATTTATTCATTAAAAAACCAAAAGTTCCACAATTTATTCCGTAGAATGGTTTCTTAAATTTAAAATATTTTTTTAATGAATTGAGCATAAATCCGTCACCCCCAGCAACAACGATAAAGTCTGATTTATTAGGTGGAAAGTTTCTGTACTTTTTAACTATAAGCTTTTTTAATTTTTGAGATTTATTTGTTTTGTCAAAAACAAAATGAATTTTAATCATAAATTTTGGTGCCCTCGGCCAGACTCGAACTGGCACTCCCAAAAGGGCAAGGATTTTAAGTCCTTTGTGTCTACCAATTTCACCACGAGGGCACGTTCTTTCTGTTGTTATCTGTCAATTATATAGTACACGATAATTGTTACATCAAGGAAAGTTTTCCCTAACCTAAACCTAACCTATTTTTATTGAGAGGTACCAAGTGATTTGGAATATTTTTATAAAACTAATAAGAAAAAGGGTTTGATTTATCTGTTTGTTTAGTAACGTCGGTTATAGCTATATTGCTTATATGAAGATTTCTAATATTTTCAAAAATTTCGTTTTTAACATAAAGTAAATTTGTTTGATAGTTTGAGTAACTAATTACATTGCCTGCAGTATCAATAGCAATTAATTTATAATTATTTTTATTTAAATACTTTTCGTAATCATAAAAAGTAAAATTTTTTTTATAGCCAAAACCTATTATTAGTTCTAGTTCAATAATTGAAATTTTTTCTTTAGATAATAATTTTTGCATTCCTTGCAAGCATCTTTCTTCAGTTCCTTGAGTGTCAATTTTAATAAAGTCAATTTCGTTGATGTTGTTCTCTTCGCAGTAATTATCTACTGATGTTGTGTCAACATCTATTACTTCTTCAAATTCTTCTTTGTTCGATTTACTTGCTATAATTCTTGATTTTGAAAATTTACTACTTTCTTCAACCTGTATAAATGAATTGATACGATTATATTTGTAAGAATAGAATTTCGATTTACCATTAGTTTCAGCTACACCGCAATTATTTATTACAACATTTTTGTCTAAGTTGTACTTTTCACTAAGTTTATTACTAAGTTGGGGAGTGGGTTCAAAACTATGAATTGAAGAATTTATATTGATTTTTTTAAATCGTAAAATGCTATCTCCTAAATTAGCGCCAACGTCAAAGTAAACATGTTCTTTTTTATCTTTTAAAAGAAATTTTATTATTGAATCAAAATCATTATGGGTGATTTTTTTTTTAATTCCTTTTAGATCATAGCCCAGATAACGAATTAATCTTATAATCTTTCTCTTTGCATAGGTTGTTATGTTCATTTTTTATTAATTGTATAATTTTATTTAAGTCTATTTTAGTTAAATTACTAAATTTTTATTTTTATTTAATATACCTCTTTGGTCTTTAAACCTAACTTTAATAAACTGGCCTTTGTCTGTCTGGCCTTTATGTTTAAGATTATCATTGGCAGTATTGGTGAATTCATCTGATATTCTGGCATCAAATCTTTTTGTTCATCAACAAATTGTCGAAAAACTTTAATTACATTAAATTTTTATTTAATCATGTACAGATCTAGTGCAAGTTTGCACATAATAGGTAAGCCTTATTTTCCAATCTTAAATGAAAGCTAAATTATATTTATGTGATTTTGTAGGATGTTTAGACTGTCTTGGATTATTATAGACTGACTATCTTTTGAATCCCTCGGCTTTTAAGTCCTTTGTGTCTACCAATTTCACCACGAGGGCACTATTTTTTTTTTTGTTATTTATATGTTTTATAATACATCATTAATTTCTTACAACTAAAAGATTTATTGATATAATTTAAATTTAGTTAAAACAAAGAATAGAAGGAATTAATGACAAAAAGAATTCTCATTTATAATTCAGGAGGTGGTTTGGGTGATGCTATACAGTTGTTTCCTGTAATACTTAGTCTACAAAATCATTTTAAAAATTCAACTTTCTATTACTTAGGTGCTCATACCAACCATTATTCAAACAAGCTTAAAGAGTACAACGTTCATTTAAAAACACTGGAGTTAAATTTAAAATATTTTGGTTTTAGATGGTGGCATTTATTGGGTGTTAAAAGAAGAATTAAACAACTAAATTTAGAAAAATTTGATTTAATTATAGATACTCAGTCTAAATTAAGAAATACTTTAATTTTAAAACAAATTCCATCCAAAAGTTTTTTTTCAAAAACATTCAATTATAGATTTAGTACAGATAAAAATTTCAATAAAAAATTTAAAAATTCAACGAAATTCTTAAATAGTACAATTCCTATTGTTCGGGATTTGAGATTTTTTTTAAATAATAATTTTGAAGAAATTTCTTACCCAATGAACATGATCGATCAAAAATATCATAAGGAAGCTTTAAAATTACTTCCAGATAAAAACTATATAGGTTTTTCTTTAACACAAGGTAATGCCTATAGAGAAAAAAGTTGGCCTCTCGAAAATTTTATACAATTAGCAAAAAAAATTATCGACTTAAATAAAAAACCTGTTTTTTTTGTTGAGAAATCAGAAACAGATTTAATAAAGAAAATTAAAAATGATTTACCTCAAGCAATATTCCCTGAATTAATGAGTGAAATTTCCTGCCCGGCCCTGGTTACAACTTTAGCCTCTCGTTTAGAAAATCTAGTTACTATCGATAATGGCATAATGCATATGGTAAATCTTGCAAATATTCCAATGATAACGTTATTTGGGCCAACGAAGGCAGAAAAATTTTCTCCTATTAGAAAAAACGTCATAACACTTAGTAGCAAAAAAATGTACGGAACAAAAAAAATTTTTAAAATTACAGTTTTTGATGTTTTTAAGGAACTTAATTTTTAAAGGTTTTAATTTTTTTTTGTAAAATCATTTTTTTTATATCTTTTAGTGCTAAAGATATTTTCTTTTTTTGAGTTGACCTTATTACGACCGAAACGCCAACTTTTCCCAATCTAAAAAAGGGATAACTACCTATATCTACATATTTTAAATATTTTTTTTGAATCTTACCAAGTTCTTTGGCAACATTACTTTCTACTGTAACTAAGTTAATGGATTGAGCTAAGGTTTTGTGACCTTTAATTAAAAATTTTTTAGTATTGTCAATCATAGATCTTAAAATAGAAGGCACACCTGGTAAACATAATATATTTTTAATTTTAAAACCCGGGGCTGCACTTGATGGGTTGTAAATTAATTGACTACCTTTTGGCATTTTTGCCATTTTTTTTCTACCATCATTAAATTTGATCTTTCCATAATATTTTTCTAAAATTGAATATGCTTCTTTGTGATATTCGTAATTTACTTTAAAAGCTTTTGAAATAGATTTTGCAGTTATGTCATCATGAGTTGGCCCAATACCACCTGTTGTAAAAACATAATGAAATTTTTTGCTTAAATCTAAAATATTTTTAACTATAATTTTTTCTACATCAGGAATTACTCTCACTTCATAAACTGATATTCCACATTTATGATTCAGCCAATTAGATAAAAACAATACGTTCAAATCCTGTGTTCTTCCCGATAAAATTTCATTGCCAATTATAAGAATTGCTGAATTTATTTTTTTATTATTTTTTCTCATAGTTTGATACAAACAATGTATGAATTTTGAAAATGAATTAATACCAGGTGTTTTAATAAAAAGATACAAACGTTTTTTCGTAGATGTAAAAGTTAAAGACAAAATAATCACCGCACATTGTCCTAATACAGGGTCAATGTTTGGATTGCTTGGCAAAAACAATAAGGTATGGATTAGTAAATCTAATAATAAAAAACGAAAATTAGAGTATACACTTCAAATAATAGAAATTGAGGGAAAAAAGGTTGGTGTAAACACACACTTAACAAACAAAATTGTTTTAGAAGCTCTTGAAAATAATTTTTTTAATCTGTTTGATGAAGAAAAAATTATAAAAACCGAAAAAAAATTTGGAGACAATACTAGATTTGATTTCTTAATTAGTGAAAAGAACAAAAAAACTTTTATTGAAGTTAAAAACGTAACGCTTTCTAGAAAAAGTCAATTAGCTGAATTTCCAGATGCAGTGACTTTAAGAGGGGCTAAACATATCAATGATTTAATTAAAGCTACAGAGCAAAAATATAATTGTTACCTGCTTTATGTTATACAAAGGGAAGATTGTAAGCATTTTACAATAGCTAAAGATATTGATCCGGAATATTCAAAATTATTAACAATAGCATTAAAAAAAAAGGTAAAAATCCTTTGCTATGATTGTAAATTTTCTTCAAAAGGAATAAAACTTAACAATCAAATAAATTTAAAAATTAATGAATAACAACATTCAAGAAACTTTTTATAAAACTAGAATTGCTGGCCAATTAGCTGCTAATACCCTAGATGAGGTTTCCAAAATTATAACACCGGGTATAACTACTAATGAAATCGATAAGCTATGTTATGAGTTTATCAAAGATAATGGCGGTTATTCAGCCCCACTATTTTATAGAGGTTTTCCAAAATCATGCTGCACGTCTACAAATCATGTTGTTTGTCACGGCATACCTCAAGATAAAGTGTTACAAGAAGGTGATATATTAAATGTGGACGTTACTGTATTTAAAGATGGCTGGCATGGAGACACAAGTAGAATGTTTTGTGTTGGTGAAGTTTCAGTAAAGGCTAAAAAATTAATTGAAATAACTTATCAATCGTTAATAAAAGCTATTCAAATACTGAAAAAAGATATTTCTTTAGGGGATATTGGTTATGAAATACAAAATTATGTAGAAGAAAATGGTTTTTCAGTAGTTAGAGATTTCTGCGGCCACGGAATAGGAGAATTTTTTCACAAAGAACCTAGTGTACTTCATTATGGAAAAAAAAAGTCAGGTCTTATGCTTAAAGAAGGTATGATTTTTACTATAGAGCCAATGATTAATGAAGGTAAATTTGAAACTAAAGTTTTAACTGATGGCTGGACGGCTGTAACTAAAGATAAAAAATTATCAGCACAATTTGAACATACTGTTGGTATAACTAAAGATGGATGTGAAGTATTTACTCTTTCGCAGAAAGGTTTAGATTTACCTCCTTATTAATCATGATTGAAAGATATTCTAGAAAAGAACTGAAAGATATTTGGGAAGATAAAAATAGATTTACAATTTGGCTAGAAATTGAATTAGCTGCAGCTGAAGCAATGGAAAAGTTTAAAATCATACCAAAAGGAGTGGTAAAAAAAGTTAAATCTAGAGCTAAAATAAACGTAAAAAGAATCTTAGATATTGAAAAAAATGTTAAACACGATGTGATTGCTTTTCTTACGTCAATAACTGAAAAAGCCGGAAAAGAAGCAAGATACCTACATAAAGGGATGACTTCTTCAGATGTTTTAGATACTTGTTTTAGCATCCAATTAAAACAATCAGGAAATATTTTAATCAAAGATATAGATGAACTTTTAGTTTCTATAAAAAAACAGGCAAAAAAACACAAATATACACTTTGTATTGGTAGAAGCCACGGCATACATGCTGAGCCTATTACCTTTGGGCTAAAAATGTTAACTTTTTATCAGGAATTTATAAGAAATAAAAAAAGATTAAAAAATTCAATTGAAGAAATTTCAACTTGTGCAATATCTGGGGCAGTGGGTACGTTTGCGAATGTAGACCCAAGAGTAGAAAATTACGTCGCTAGAAAATTAAAACTTAAACCAGAACCTATATCTACACAAATTATACCTAGAGATCGACATGCTCAATTTTTTTCTACTCTTGCAATTATAGCAAGTTCAATTGAAAGGTTTGCTGTTGAAATAAGACATTTACAAAGAACTGAGGTTTTAGAGGTTGAGGAATTTTTTGGAAAAAAACAAAAGGGATCATCAGCAATGCCTCATAAAAAAAATCCAATATTAAGCGAAAATCTCACAGGTTTAGCTAGACTAATAAGAGCATCAGTGATTCCGGCGTTGGAAAATGTCGCCTTGTGGCACGAGAGAGATATTTCTCATTCAGCTGTTGAAAGAAATATAGGTCCTGATACAACTGTCACTTTAGATTTTGCATTAAAAAGATTAAGTAATGTTGTTAAAAATTTAAACGTTTTTCCTAAAAATATGCTTAAAAATTTAAATCTGACTAATGGTCTCTTTTTTTCACAGAGAATATTGTTAGAACTTATAAATAGCGGCTTTACAAGAGAGGAAGCTTATTCCATAGTGCAAAAAAAAGCTATGCGCTCTTGGGAAAATAATACATCTTTTATGAAAGACATTACCGAAGATCTTCAAATAATTAAAAAAATACCTGCTAATAAACTCAAAAAATTATTTAATTTCGGTTATCATACAAAAAAAATTAATATAATTTTTAATAGATGTTTAAAATAAAAATAATCAAAAAATGAATAAAGGTAAAAAAATCTACGAAGGTAAGGCTAAAATTCTTTACGAAACGAACGATAAAGATTTAGTCATACAGCACTTTAAAGATGACGCAACAGCTTTTAATAATTTAAAAAAATCTAGCGTAGAAGGAAAAGGTGTTCTTAATAATAGAATTTCAGAACATATATTGTTAAACCTTAATAGCTGTGGAATTAAAACACACTTAGTTAAAAGATTGAATATGAGAGAGCAGCTTATTAAGCGCGCAGAAATATTTCCGATTGAGTTTATTGTAAGAAATATTGCAACAGGCTCTCTTACAAAAAGGCTAGGCATATCAGAGGGCACGGTCTTGGATGGTCCGCTTCTAGAATATTGTTATAAAAATGATGAACTTAGTGATCCGTTAATATCTAAAGAACATATTTTTGCTTTTTCATGGGCTAGCGAAAAAGAAATTAAAAAAATAGATAAAATGACACTAAGAATAAATGACATTTTACAAGGTATGTTTAGAAGCGTAAATATAAAGTTAATAGATTTTAAACTTGAATTTGGGAAAATATGGAACTCTAACATGAATGAAAATGAAATAGTTTTAGCAGATGAGATAAGTCCTGATACCTGTAGATTGTGGGATTCTAAAACCGAAAAAAAATTGGATAAGGACCGTTTTAGAAGAGATCTAGGAAATATAATACAAGGATATCAAGAAGTAGCAAGGAGACTTGGTATAATGCCGGAAGAAGCAAACATTAGCGAAGTTAATTTTGGTAAAACATCATCAATAAATTTTAAGAAAAAAAAATAAATTGAAATTCTCAGTAACAGTAACTTTAAAAAAAGATGTGCTTGATCCACAAGGCAAAGTTATTCAGCAGACATTGAATGGCATGGGAATGAAAACCTTAAAAAACCTAAGGCAAGGAAAATACTTTGAAATTGACATAGAAGAAAATGATGAAAAAAAAGCAATTTTAAAAATAGATGAAATGTGTAAAAAACTTTTAGTAAATTTAATTATAGAAGATTTTACTATTAATAGAATATAAAATGAATTCTTCTGTAATTGTATTCCCTGGATCAAATTGTGATAGAGATATAAAGGATGCTTTAGAAAAATTACAATTCAAAAATAGAATGGTTTGGCACAAGGATACAGAATTACCAAAATCTGATTTAATAGTAATACCAGGTGGTTTTTCCTATGGTGACTATCTTAGATCAGGGGCTATTGCCGCTAAATCAAACATACTTAATGAGGTAATTAAAGAAGCTAATAAAGGCTGTTTAATTTTAGGAGTTTGTAATGGCTTTCAAATTTTAATTGAAGCCGGTCTATTAAAAGGAACTCTTCTTAGGAATAAAAATTTAAGATTTTTAAGTAAAGATATTTTTGTGAAAGTAATTAAAAATAAAAATAAGTTTTGCAACAAGTATAAAGAAAATCAAATAATTAAGTTAAATATCGCTCATAATGAAGGAAATTATTATGCTAATGCAAGCTATATAAAACAACTCGAGGATAAGGAGCAAATAGCCTTCAAATATTGTAGTTACAAAGGTGAAATTGACGAAAAGTCAAATCCTAATGGGTCTTTAAATAATATAGCTGGTATTTTTAATGAAAATAAAAACATTTTAGGTATGATGCCACATCCTGAAAGAATGATAAATAAATTTATAACTGGGGATGGTGGAATAAATTTATTTTCAAGTTTGTTAAATTAAATGATTATTACTGATAAAGTTGTAGAAGATCACGGTCTCAAGTTAGAAGAATATATTAAGATCAAAGATTTAATGAAAAGAGAACCTAATTTATTAGAATTAGGAATTTTTTCTGCGATGTGGAACGAACATTGCTCTTATAAATCATCTAAATTTCATCTGAAGTCACTTCCCACTAAAAATAAAAATGTTATTCAGGGGCCAGGAGAAAACGCAGGTGTTATTGATATTGGTGATGATGACGCAATAGTGTTTAAAATAGAAAGTCACAACCACCCATCATTTATTGAGCCTTATCAAGGAGCAGCAACTGGTGTAGGTGGAATTCTAAGGGATGTTTTTACTATGGGAGCACGTCCAATTGCTCTTTTAAATTCGATACACTTTGGAGAACCCGATAATGAAAAAACAAGAAATCTTTTGCATGGAGTAGTTTCGGGCATAGGTGGTTATGGAAATTGTATAGGCATACCAACTGTTGCTGGTGAAACAAAATTTAATAAAACTTATAATGAAAATATACTAGTTAATGTTATGGCTGTTGGTCATGCAAATAAAAATAAAATATTTTATTCGAAAGCTAAGGGAATAAATAAATCAGTTGTTTATGTGGGTTCAAAAACTGGGAAAGATGGCATACATGGTGCTTCAATGGCTTCTGCTGAATTTGACGAAAATTCTGAAGAAAAAAAACCTACAGTTCAAGTAGGAGATCCCTTTGCGGAAAAATTGTTAATGGAGGCATGTTTAGAATTAATGAAAGAAGACTCTATAATATCAATACAAGACATGGGCGCAGCAGGATTAACTTCTTCAGGTGTAGAAATGGCTTTTAAAGGAGACTTGGGATTAGAAATAGATTTAAGCAAAGTACCTTGTAGAGAAGAAAATATGACTCCATATGAAATGATGCTGTCTGAAAGTCAGGAAAGAATGTTAATTATACTTGAAGACAACAAGGAATCCTCTGCTAAAAAAATTTTCGAAAAATGGGATTTAGATTTTGTCGTTATTGGCAAAACAACCGACACGAAAAAATTAAAATTAAAATTTAATAACAAAGTAGTAGCAGACATTCCTATTGATGCACTTTCTTCAAAAGCACCTATATATGAAAGAGAGTGGACTAAAATAAAGCTTCCTTTAAAAAAAACTAATGTTAAAGAATTAAAAAAATATTCTATAGAGGAATGTTTAATAAAAATACTTACTTCACCAAATCATTCTAATAAAAAATGGATTACCGATCAATATGATCAACTAGTTATGAATGACACTTTATTGAGATCAGGCTCTGATTCAGCAATTATAAAAATTCATAATAAAAATAAAGCTATAGCAGTGACAGTAGATAGCTCTGCTAACTACTGTCACGCACATCCAATTACGGGAGGAAAACAAATTGTGTCTGAAAGTTGGAGAAATTTAATATCTGTTGGAGCAAAACCAATTGCTATCACGAATTGTTTGAATTTTGGAAATCCAGAAAATCCAAAAATTATGGGGCAGTTTGCAGAATCTGTTCAAGGCATAAAAGAAGCATGTGAATTTTTGGATTACCCGGTCGTATCAGGAAATGTATCTTTTTATAATGGAACAAATAAAAAAAATATTTATCCTACTCCTGTAATTGGAGGCGTGGGTTTGATTAAAAATTTTGAATCACCAATTAACCATTTTTTCAAAAATGAAAAAAATCTTATTTTATTAATAGGTAAGACTTTTGGACATTTAGACAGAAGTGTTTTTTATGAAGAAATATATTCACTTATAGATGGCCCTCCCCCAGAGGTAAATTTAATGAACGAAAAAAATAATGGAGAAGGAGTTTTAAAAATTATCAAAAACAAAATAGCTGAATCTGTTCACGATCTATCAACAGGTGGGTTGATTATAGGATTGGCAGAAATGTCAATTAATTCAAATTTTGGAATTAAAATAGAAAAACCAAAAACACTTGCAAATTTATTTGAATATTTCTTTGGAGAAGATCAAAGTAGATATCTTATTGAAATTAAAGAAGAAAATTTAGGTAGAGCTGAAAAAATCTTAAAAGAAAGCAGTGTTCATTA
>Ga0307986_10000276_pt1 | contig 38138 bp, 28 predicted proteins | sample EllFjometageno82_FD_203170 | JGI IMG/M metagenome (GOLD analysis project Ga0307986, IMG submission 203170) | Marine microbial communities from Ellis Fjord, Antarctic Ocean - #82 | ecosystem: Environmental > Aquatic > Marine > Unclassified | place: Southern Ocean | collected 2014-10-09 | reverse complement strand
TCAGCCTAAAAAAAAGAGGCAAAGAATTTGTAGGCTTATCACCCTTTAAAACTGAAAAAACACCATCATTCACTGTTAATGATGAAAAAGAATTTTATCATTGTTTTGCAACATCGGAACATGGAAACATTTTTGATTTTGTTATGAAAACTCAAAACTTAAAATTTGGTGAAGCTGTTAAATCTCTAGCAAACCTTGCCGGAATGAGGCCTTATACTTTTTCAAAACAAGACGAAGAAAGAGAAAAAAATTGGCAAGAATATTGCTCTATTTATAATCAATATGTCCAATTTTATCATGATGAAATTTTAAAAAATGAAAGCTTAAATATTGTTAGAGATTATTTAAAAAAAAGAAGTCTTGGTAAAAATGAAGTTAAAAATTTTAAAATTGGGTTTGTCCAAAGAAATTCTAACTATTATGAAAAATTAAAAAATGAATTTAGTGAAAAGGTTTTAATTGAAAGTGGACTCTTTTACCTGGATGAAAAAAAAAAAACCTATGTGGAAAGATTTAGAGATAGGGTTATATTTCCAATTAATAATATTTCAGGTCAACCGATTGGATTGGGTGGAAGAACAATTCAAGAAAATAGCTATATGGCAAAATATATCAATTCTCCAGAAACACCTTTTTTCAAAAAAGGTTCAAATTTATATAATTTAGATCTAGCTAGAAAATTATCTAATAAAATTGATCACGTATACCTTGTGGAAGGTTACATGGATGTTGTTGGTTTAAGTAAAAATGGAATTGAGAATGTTGTTGCGAATTTAGGAACCTCTTTAACTGATAGACAAATTTTAATTTTAAATCAGTTTTTTGAAGATATAATTATTTGTTTCGACGGTGATGAGAGTGGGTATAAAGCGGCACTTAGAGCAGCTGAAAATTCAATCAAAGAATTACAGCCTGAAAAACAGATATCATTTCTTTTTTTACCAGATGGAGAAGATCCAGACAGCTATGCAAATAAAAATGGTAAGGCAAATTTCATAGAATTTACAAAGCAAGCTAAAATTTCAATTCATCAATTTATATTTAACCACTATAAACAACAAACTGATAATAACCCTTCATCAATGGCAATTTTTGAAAAAAAATTGAGATCTATTGCTGGAACAATAAAAGATAATTTTATTAAAAAATATGTGCTTGAGTTTTTTTTAGAGAAAATCTCATTATTAACACCACACAGCAATTTAGGAAAAAAACAATTTTATACTAAAAAAATCAAATCACTACAATCTACGCAAAAACACTTTAATGAAAGTAAATCACTAAGTGGTGTAGAGATTAAAGAGTTTTCATTACTTTATTTAATAATGAATAATTTAGATGTATTTCAAGAAAATATTCATTTGTTAGAAAATTTAAAATTATTTACTAATGAAAATAGATTAATTTTTGAAACACTTTTATTAAGATTAAAAAGTGGTGAAAAACTTACTCTCCAAGAAATTCCAATAGATCCACAATTAACTGAAAAAATTTTTAAATTTGCTTCTATTAAACATATTTTGAATAGTCATCAAAACAATCAAATTAAGATGTTTGAATTACTGGAGGAAGTATCTAGAGATCTTAAAAATTATGACCTAGAGTTCAGAATAGAGGAGCTAGAATCAAAGTTTTCTAGAGACTTGAGTGAAAGCACCTTTAATGAAATAAGAGAGCTAAAAAAACAAAAAAACATCAATTAAAACTCACAAAAAATACGTGGATTTTTCTAAAATTGCGGTTATATAAGGCATTTCAAATATACTATTGTGGAAAGAATAATTACAAAATCATTTGCGAGACTTATTGGTCGTGGAACCCATAGAGGCTTCATAACTTTTGAAGAACTTAATAAATCTTTAGGTAAGCGAAATCTTTCTGATGAAAATTTAGAACAAGCGTTTATGCACATTTTTGATGAGCGTGTTGCTTTAGTCGAAAAAAAATCTGATTTTAAAGTTTTAAGAAAAAAAGAAAATTCCTCTAAAGAAGATGGCAAAACTATCGAAAAAAGTGATGATCCGATAAGAATGTATTTAAGAGAGATGGGTGGTGTTGAACTTCTGTCTCGTGAAGGCGAAATAGCGATTGCCAAAAGAATAGAGGCCGGAAAAGATGTGATGTTAATAGCATTAGCGCAGAGTCCTATTACCGCCCAACAATTTTTCGAATGGGATGAAAAACTTCAAAAGGATGAAATTTTGGTTAGAGAGATTATAGATATTGATACTAACTATATGGAAGATGAAAGTACGGGACCAAGTGCCAAGCAAAGAAACTCAGGAGAGACTGATAAAAAAAATGAAGGATCTAACAGTAGTGATGACGATGATGAATTTAACCCAACGCTTGCTGCAATGGAAACCGAAATAAAGCCCAAGGTTTTAAGAACAGTTAACAAACTTACTAAAGAGTATGGAAAATTAATTAAATACCAAAAAGAAAAACTAAATTGTATTTTAAATTCAACGAGTTTTTCAACATCAAAAGAAAAAGGACATGAAAAAATTGTAAATGATATTTTGGAAAACATTAAATCACTTCAACTATCTCCATCCGTATTAGAAGAATTGGTTCAAAAACATTATGTTGAAAATAAAAAGATTGTTTCATTGGAGGGAAATCTCTTGAGGTTAGCAATGGATCAAAAAATACCAAGAAATGAATTTATTAAGTTTTATGTAGGTAATGAAATTAATCCAAATCTTAAAAAATTTCTTGATACTAACCTAATGTGGAAAAAATTCTTTTCAAAAAATAAAGATGAATTTCAAAATATTAGAGAAAGATTAATTGAAATAAGTCACAAATTAGCAATTTCCGTTACTGACTTTAAGAAAGTAGTCGGTAGAGTTCAAAAAGGTGAGAAGGAATCTAGAATAGCTAAGAAAGAAATGGTTGAAGCTAACTTGAGGTTGGTAATTTCAATTGCTAAAAAATATACAAATAGAGGGCTTCAATTTTTAGATCTTATTCAAGAAGGAAATATTGGACTTATGAAAGCTGTTGATAAATTTGAATATAGAAGAGGATACAAGTTTTCAACATACGCTACATGGTGGATAAGACAGGCAATAACAAGATCTATTGCAGATCAAGCAAGAACTATCAGAATTCCAGTTCACATGATTGAAACAATCAACAAAATTGTAAGAACCCAAAGATTAATTCTAAGTGAGTTTGGTAGAGAAGCAACACCGGAGGAATTGGCTCAAAAATTAAGAATGCCTTTAGATAAAGTGAGAAAAGTTTTAAAGATCTCAAAAGAACCCGTTTCTTTAGAGAAGCCTGTTGGAGATGAAGAGGACAGCAGTTTGGGAGACTTTATTGAGGATACAAAAGCATTAGCTCCGCTTGAGCAAGCTATTAAATCAAATTTAAGTGAAGCAACGACTAAGATTTTATCAACTTTAACACCAAGAGAAGAAAGGGTTCTTAGAATGAGATTTGGTGTTGGGATGAATACAGATCACACCCTCGAAGAAGTAGGTTTACAGTTTTCTGTAACTAGAGAGCGTATTAGACAGATAGAAGCAAAAGCTTTAAGAAAATTAAAACACCCAAGCAGATCCAAGCAACTAAAAAGCTTTTTAGAAAGTTAAAAATTTAAAGGGACTGTAGCTCAATAGTAGAGTACTGCATTGACATTGCAGGGGTAGTTGGAGCGTAACCAACCAGTCCCACCATCATAACCTTAACATTGCTGAGGTAATTAGTGGAGTACAGTAAAACATGTCCTTTATCTTAATTAAGACAGTTTTAGTTTTAAAAAATTCGATAATCTTAGTGAAAATTGAACAATACTTAATGTAGGATTTACATAGCCTACTGAAGTAAATATAGAACTTCCTAAGACATACAAATTATCAGTATTATGTACCTTTAGGTCACTATTTACCACTGATGTTTTATTAGACTCACCCATTACTGTACCACCACAATGGTGATAGCCACCTTGAGCTATTTCCTTAATTTTATTTCCATTCATTATTTCATCAGACACAGAAATTCTTCCAATATCTTTATCTAAACAAAGATTGGCAAAAGCTATTAATAGTTTTTTGCAACCCAAAACAGAAGTAGGTGATTGTGTATAATTTAAAACTGGTTTTGGAATATTAAAATTGTCTCTTTCAGAATCTAACGTAACTGAATTCTTCATGTCATAATTTTCCTGTAGATGCATTTTTATATTTCCACAAAGAAGATCTTTATTATTGTAAAGTTTTCTAATTTTTTGGCTTAATTTTGGTGCTAGGCAAGCAATATCTCTAAGTATTTGTTTTTTCGTGTACTCTTTATCCTCTGATGGTTCGATATGTATTGAAGAGCTCAATATATTATTTGATTTTAAAAAATTTTCACTAGGTGTAAAATGAATTGGTGAATCATCTACATCAATAAATTTTTTTTGAAAACTTTTTTTTATTTTTTGTTTATAAACGATACCTTGTCCTCCATAAATAAATGGATGGCTCATCCAATACTTTCCTATAGGTAAATTTTTATCTAACAAATTTGGGTTTTTAATCCTAGACCAAAGTAAAATTCTTGAGTTCTCAATACCACCTGTTGCTAAAACAAAATTTTGTGAATTGAGTTTTATTTCGCCATTTTTAGTTTTAATAATTGCGTGAGTTATCTTATTATTAATACTTTCAAAATGATCAAATTGAGAATTTAAAAATATTTTAATTTTCTCAGTCTTTCTTAAAAAATCGTTGTAGTGGTCTCCAAATCGAACTTGAGAATACTGGTATTCAATTTGATTAATTTCTTTGTTTAAATTTGTTGATCTGAATTTATTAGGAATATTTAAAATAGAACAAGCTCCATCTAAATAAGGTTCAATATCTTTTTTAGATATTGGCCACTCTAAAAAATCATAATTTTCTAATGGTCTTGACCATCCTCCCCATATGCCACTTGTTCCACCAAGCTGCCTTAGTCTGCTTTCATTTAATTGTTCTAATGGATCTCCTATGATCTTTCCATCATAATGAGATTGAGATTCTTCGCTGTAGAATTCTTCTCCTGCTTCGATAATTATAGAGTTAATGTTTTTTTTTGCCAAATCGATAGCCAATGATATTCCAGCTGGCCCACTGCCAATTATTAAGACAGGTGACTTACCTATTTGATCTTTTTTTATTTCATTAAAAATCATTTATCTTCTTCATTTAAAAACCATGTAAAATTTGATTTTTTAATGAAAATTTTATCTTTATACTGAAGTAGGTTTTTTGAAAAAACTTGAGTTGGTACTAGTAAAAAAATAGATACAATTTTTAAAAATTTTCTTCGAAAGTTCATTGATTTATTTAGTTTATGTTTTCCTGCTAACCTAACTTATAATATAAATAACTTTTTATAAACTATATAACAACCAAATCAGAAACCTGTGGATTACAAGGGCATTATATAAGGAGCAATTGCTTTATTCTTGACTTGAATGAAAATAAAAAACGAAGTAAAAGCTAGTTAATTGAGTAGGGCCTGTAGCTCAGTTGGTTAGAGCAGTACACTCATAATGTATTGGTCCCTGGTTCGAGTCCAGGCGGGCCCACCAATAATTTATTAGATGATTTAGTAGAAACTACTCTTTGGTAAAATTTGATAAACTTTTAAGGAGTGCATCAGCATTTCCATCATTAGAATTTATTATAGACGAAAATTCTTCTTTTTGAGTTCTAGCAAGACTTAAGCCTTCAATTATCAAATCTCTTATTAAAAGATTTTCAGGGTTTTTTGTATAAATTCTCCACTCAATTTTAATCTCAGGTCTAGTGTCAGTTGGTACCAGTGTGCTTGATACCATTGTGTAATTTTCATTAATCTTTTTCTTAGAATCTACTTTAATTTCGGGGTTTGAATATTCAGCCAACCTGCTAGCAAAACTTTTTAAAAAGTATTCTGCAAATACTTCATGATATTTTTCTAACTGTTCATTACTTAGATTTTTTCTGTGTGCTCCAAGTGAGTAGAATCCTACCCCCCTAATATCAACTGTTTCTCTTGCTATATCTTTTAGTTTTTCTACCCTTTCTTTTTTGGTGAGATTTCCACCAAGTGTTTTTGCAGCTCTATTAACAGTAGATTGTACAAAAACATCTGCTTCAATGGAATAAACCTTACTAATATTTGAAAAAATGATTATTAAGAATGTCGCTAAAGTAAATATTTTTTTCATTAATATTATTTTTGATACCTGTACTATTGGGAGTTTATTTCTTCCCAGTCTCCCTCGTACATAATCTCAATTGTTGGATTTGAGTTTAAAATTTTTTTCTGTCTATCCTGTAAGTACAAACTTTTTACTGACGCATAAAAGTCCATAGAATTTTTTTCTAAATTATCTATAGAATCTAAATTTTTTGCCCTAAAGTCTACTCCTGACACAACCTTTGTTTTCATATATAATGATTTATTTAAAAATTCATTATTACCATGAGCAGAGACGTTATAATAAGGGTCTCCACCTAATATATTCATGAATGAACCAGCGGTATCTCTAACAGTAGATGGTCCCAAAACTGGCAACACAACATAACATCCCGCACCTATTCCCCATACACCAAGTGTTTGACCGTAGTCCTCTCTTTCATATTTAGAAAAACCTATTTTTTCAGCCACATCAACCATTCCAAGGATTCCCACAGTTGTATTGACAAGAAATCTTCCCGTATTAATTCCTGCAGTTTTAAACTCTCCCTGTAAAATATTATTTGGTATGGTTACAAGTGAAGAAAGATTAATGAGCATATTGCTTGTTCCACTTCTAACTGATGTTGGCAATTTTCTGTAACCTTTTGCAATTGGTTTAAAAACAACCTTGTCCAATCCTTGGTTTAAAGAAAAAGTAGCTCTATTTAAACTTTCAAAGCAATCTTTGACTGGTCCAGAATTTTTTTTAGATAAGTTATTTTCACCATCAGTCCCAGCACTCACACTTGAAGCTAACATTAAACTTATTAAAGATGTTATTAAAATTTTTTTCATTATCATCATTATATAATGTATATATCGATAATGTAAATCGAGATTTAGCTCTAAATATGACCCAAAAATGTCCATAAAAACAATACTTAATTATTCATTAAATTTTAATCCTAAAAAAAGAGTTTCAAATCAAGTTAAATTTATTATTTTTCATTATACAGGGATGAAAAACGAATCAGAGGCGATAAATAGGCTTACAAATATACAATCTGAGGTTAGCTGCCACTATTTAATTAAAAATAATGGAGAGATTGTTAAAATAGTGCCTGATTTATATATAGCATGGCATGCAGGAAAATCTTTATGGAGAAGTTTTAAATCTTTAAACAAAAACTCTGTTGGAATTGAAATTACAAATCAAGGGCATGAGTGGGGTTACAAAAAATTTTCTAAAAAACAAATTTCTTCTGTTTTAAAGCTAAGTAAATTTTTAATAAAAAAATATAATATCAATTCTAAAAATATTTTAGGACATTCAGATATAGCTCCTGAAAGAAAAAAAGACCCAGGAGAAAAATTTCCATGGAAATATTTATCTCAAAATAAAGTAGGTTTATGGCATACATTAAAAAGACAAGAATTAATAAAAAATAGAAAACTTAAAACGAGTAAGGAAGAAAAAATTTGTTTTTTCAATAATATATTTAAAATTGGATATTCAAAAAAGACTCCAAAAAATCAAAATAAAGATAAGTATTTACGAGATGTAATTAAAGCATTTCAGAGGAGGTTTAGACAAGAATTGATTAATGGTAAAATTGATAGAGAATGCTTACTTATTAGCACAAACCTTCTCAAAAAATATAATTAAATTTTTCTTGAAGTTCTATAGTTTAGTAATAAATTACACCTGCTAGATGAACGACTTGTCGCTTTAATTTTTTAAAGAGGAAAGTCCGGGCTCCGCAAAGACACAGTGCCAGGTAATACCTGGCGGGGGAAACCCTAGGGATAGTGCCACAGAAAATATACCGCCATAACATGGCAAGGGTGAAAAGGTGTGGTAAGAGCGCACCGGTTCTATTGGTAACAATGAACGCTGGAAAACCCCACTGGGAGCAAGACTAAGTAGAGATGACATTGTTGCAAAACTAAAAGCCGTCTTTGGCTAGTCATCAGGGTTAGTTGCTTGAGCTCAAGAGTGATTTTGAGCCTAGAGAAATGATAAGTTTTAACGACAGAACCCGGCTTATAGTTTGTCTAGCAAAGTTATACACAATAAAAATTTCTGAAATATTAAGATGTTCACCTTTTGATTCATAATTGAATCATTTCTGTTCTTCTTTTTATCTTTTAGGTTGTACTGACTAAAATTAAAAATTGATTTTATACTTAATGGAGATACATAAAAATTACCCATAATTGTTAACAAATCCGACTAAAATGAACATATTGACTAAAGTTTAAAAAACCCATATTGTCCCATATATTCCCAAATAAGGAATTTATGAAATATAAAAAATATGTTTTTATCTACTTACGAGAACAGAATAGACAAGAAAGGAAGAGTATCAGTGCCTGCTAGTTTTAGGTCTCATCTTTCAAATTTAGGGTATAATGGTGTCATTTGTTATCCATCGTTTAACAACCAATCTATTGAAGCCTGCTCGCAAGATAGAATTGAAAAACTTTCAACAAGTATAGATTCCCTTAGTCCTTTTGAAGAAAAAAGAGATTATTTTGCAACATCAATTTTATCTGAAAGTATGAATTTACAATTTGATAGTGAAGGTAGAATTTCACTTTCAACAAAATTATTAAAACATGCCAAAATTAAAAGTAGCATGTTGTTTGTTGGTCAAGGTCAAACGTTCCAAATATGGGAACCAGTAGCATTTGAAAAATTTAAGGTTAATGCAAGAAAAAAAGCAAATCTAAATCGTGCAAGCCTTAAATGGGAAAAACATTTTAATAACAATGAGGGGAAATAAAAATGACAATTAACTTTAAATCACCAGAGATAAAAGAATTACAACCAAGATTACTAGTCGTAGGAGTTGGTGGGGCAGGCGGAAATGCACTTAATGAAATGATTGATAATGGATTGCAAGGAGTAGAGTTCATTGCTGTAAATACGGATGCACAAGATTTAAAACGTAGTAAAGCAAAAGCTAAAATACAAATTGGATTGAATTTAACAAAAGGTTTAGGTGCAGGAGCCAAGCATGACATTGGTCAAGCAGCTGCAGATGAATCTTTAAATGAAATTGTTAATACTTTACAGGGTTCAAATATGGTTTTTATTGCTGCTGGTATGGGCGGTGGAACTGGAACAGGAGCTGCACACGTAATTGCCAGAGCTGCAAAAGAATTAAATATTTTAACAGTAGGTGTTGTTACACTTCCTTTCTTATATGAAGGCCCTTCAAGAATGAGAAGAGCACAACAAGGACTTGAAGAATTAAGAAAACATGTAGATACAATTATTGTGATTCCAAATCAAAATTTGTTTAAAGTTGCAAATGAACAAACTACGTTTAAAGAATCATTTCATCTCTCAAACAATGTTTTGATGCATGGAGTACAAAGTGTAACTGATCTAATGGTTAGACCGGGAATAATAAATTTAGATTTTGCTGATGTTGAAACAGTAATGGCTTCAATGGGTAAGGCTATGATGGGTACAGGAGAAGCTGAAGGAGATGACAGAGCAATGAAAGCAACAGATATGGCTATTAGTAACCCATTAATTGACGATTATACTCTAAAAGGTGCCAAAGGTTTATTGGTAAATATTACTGGAGGTGAAGATCTTAAACTTTTTGAGGTTGATGAAGTTGTTAATAAGATAAGAGCAGAGGTAGATGCTGAAGCAGAAGTAATTATTGGTGCGATACAAGACTCTTCTCTTGAAGGAAAAATAAGAGTATCAATTGTTGCAACAGCACTAGATGGACAACAACCAGAGAGTAAATCTGTAATTAATATGGTTCACAGAATACAGAATAGAAATCCAGGTTATTCAGACTTTAATAGTGCAAGTTCAGCGCAATCATTTAATTTTTCACCTACAATGACTAGTCCCATTACGCATGGAGCAAATGCATTAAAGCTTGAAAATGAAATTATTACAGAACCTGCTACAAACAGTTTATCGTCAGAAATGTTGAGTGAGCAATCAACTACTAATCAAGAAGTCGAAAGTATTGTTGAAGACAATCAATCAAATAATTATGAGCAATCTTTTTCAGAGGAAGTGTTTAACACCTCTAATGAAGCTGAAGGAAGTAACTCAATAGAAGAAGAGCATGTTTCTAACGGACTTGAAAACTTTGGAGTAGAAGGCGAAACATCTCCAGATTTATTTACTTCTGATAATGAAACCGATGTAACAGACGGTCTGTTATCTTCAGAGAATACTGAAAATATTTCTGAAGATGATGATCTGGAAATTCCAGCATTTTTAAGAAGACAAAAAAATTAATGGTCTTTAAAAAAATTAATGATGACCACCATAGTGCCAGATGCGAGATATCATTACCCGGTATTATTAAATGAGATAATTAGCATTATTACTCCTCAATATGGTGGCACGTTCATTGACTGCACGTTTGGTCAAGGAGGATATACAGAAAAAATTTTAAATTTTGAAAAAACAAAAATTATTGCATTAGATAGAGATCTAGAAAGTTTAAAAAAAGCAGAAGAAATTCAAAAAAAATTTAAGGATAGATTTTTATTTAAAAACATTAAATTCAGTGAACTTAATAATCTAAAGCTAAAAAATGAAAATATAAAAGGAGTAATTTTTGATTTAGGTTACTCATATACACAAATAAAGGATCCTAGAAAAGGGCTCTCTTTTCAGACAGTTGGTGAGCTCAACATGAAAATGGGTTTAAATGATTTTTCCGCGAAAGAAGCAATCAATATTTTAGAAGAAAAAGAACTTGCTCAGATATTCAAATATTTTGGTGATGAAAAAGATAGTAATAGAATAGCACACAATATTGTAGAAGACAGAGCAACTAGAGAAATAACAACAGAGGAACTAGTAAGAATTATCGAGTCATCAAAAAGAAAAAAAAATTACAAAACACACAGTGCAACAAAAGTTTTTCAAGCATTAAGAATATTTGTTAATAAAGAGATTAGTGAACTTATTTATGGACTAATTAATGCAGCAAAAGTAGTTAAAAAAGATGGCACCATAGTAGTTGTAACATTTCATTCCCTTGAAGATAAAATAGTGAAATATTTCTTTAAAAGTTTATCAGAAAATAAAAGTGTTTCACGATACATGCCAAAAGGTGAAGAAAAAATTAATTTATTCAAGTCAATTAGCAAAAAACCAATCTTACCATCGGAAAAAGAAATTCAAGAAAACCCACCATCAAGGTCTGCAAAATTAAGATACGTTATAAAAAAAGAAAATTTTTATGATTTTGAGACAGATATTCTGGAGAAATTTGATCATCTAATTAAAATTGAAAATTTTTCTAAAAAATTATGAAAAAAATAGCACTTGCAACTATTTTTATTTTAATCCTAGTCACATCACTTGTAAAAAACTCCACAAAAGGGATTGAAGATAAAATTTTTGTATTAAATGAAAATATTAGACCTCTAAAATCAGAACTTGGTGACATTCTTTTGGAGTATAACTATTTAAGTTCACCAGATAAATTAACACAATACCAATCTCAATTCTTTGAAAAAGATTTAATAAAAATTGATATTACAAAAATTAAAAAGTTAATTGAAAAAAAAAATTATATAACAACAAGTGATTTTATAGAGAAAACTAAAGATGAGTAATAATAAAAATAATGTTATTTTAGAAGAGTATGAAAATGAATTTTCATATAAGAAAAGTAAAACCAATTTAAACATAGAATTTAATAGAATAGCTTTCATTTTCTTTGTTTTTTTAGCAATTTCAATAATCTATTCGATACAGCTTTTCCATTTAGGGTCATTAAAAGTACAAAGTGAGATTAAACCTTTAATCACAAAGAAAAATTACAGAGCAGACATAATAGATAGAAATGGAAATTATTTAGTTAAAACAGTTAGCTCAATTGATATAGGAATTAGTCCATTAGAAGTAATAGATAAAAAAAAATTACTAATTAATTTAAAATTAATTTTTCCGAATAAAGATTACAAAAAAATTGAAAAAAGACTTAATAAAAATAAGTTCTTTAAGTTTAAAAAAACGATTTCAGCATCAAACTATGAAAGAATAATGTTACTTGGAGATAAATCTATTAGATCAGAAGAGAAATTGACTAGAATATATCCCCAAAAAAATCTTTTTAGTCATATTATTGGACAAATAGATGACGACAATAATGGAATATCAGGTTTAGAAAAATCTTTTGACAAAAAATTAAAAAAAATAAACGAACCCCTTAAATTAACAGTGGATGTTGATATTCAATTTTTAATTAGAGAAGAGCTTTTAAGGTTTCAAAAAATATTTGAAGCTAAGGGGAGTGCGGCTATTTTAATGAATGTAAATAATGGTGAAATACTTTCCATGGTATCTTTGCCTGATTTTAATCTAAATAAGAGAGAAACGATTAAAGATGTAAATTATATCAATAGAATTACAAAAGGAATTTATGAATTAGGTTCAGTATTTAAAACTTTTACAGTGGCCTCTGGAATAAATGAAGGGATAATTGAACCTAATACAGAATTCTTAAATTCTAAAAAAAGTATTGGTTGTGGAAAAAATTATAAAATTAAAGAGTATGATAATAAAATGCCATCAGATTTAACAGTTGAACAAATTCTCATAAAATCGGGAAATGTCGGATCAGTTAGAATTATAAGAAAAGTAGGGGTAGAGAAACATAGATCGTTTTTAAAAACTATTGGTGTTTTGGATAAGATAGATTTTGATATAGAAGAAGTAGGAAAACCGATGCCAATAGATTGGTATGAAGGTTGTAAGATTGAAACTATTGCATTTGGTCACGGTATAACAACTACAATACTGCAGTTAGCTAAAGGTTATTCAATAATAGCAAATGGAGGTTATGATATTAAACCAACATTAATAAAAAAAAATTTAGATAAAAAAGATAAAAAAAAAAAAGTTTTAAGGAATAATGTTTCAAAAAAAATGAACACAATGTTAAGAAAGGTTGTTGTGGAGGGAACGGCAAAATTAGCAAATGTTGAAGGGTATCAGGTAGGTGGTAAAACTGGGACTGCAGAGCAGGTGTCTAACAGCATATATTCCAATACCAAAATCAATACAATTGCATCTATTTTCCCCACAGAAAATCCTAAATATGTTTTGGTAGTAATGCTTGAATCAACAAAAAATAATAAAGAGTATGTATACGAATATAGAGATGGCTCAGGATTTAAGCTTAAGGGTAGCCCAAGAAACACAGCTGGATGGACATCAGTTGAGGCAGCAGGAAAAATTATAGATAAAATAGGACCTATTCTAGCCACAAAATATATAGAAAATTAGTTCAATCATGATCATCGGAAATTTCATTAAAGAGGTAGAATTAAAAAATAGACATCATTATTTCTCAGGTCTTTGCTTTGACAGCTCAAAGTGCAAAAAAAATAATATCTTTTTTGCAATAAAAGGAACCAAAATAGATGGTAATAAATTTATTAACCATGCAATACAAAAGGGTGCAAAAATTATTATTTCTAATGATAAATTTGAGGGTATAAGAAAAAAAATTTTATTTATAAGATCTTCAAACGTAAGAAAATCTTTATCAGAATTTTCTTTTAAAATTTATAAAAATAAACCAAAAAACATAATCGCAGTAACTGGCACAAATGGAAAATCTTCTGTTGCAGATTTTTATTTTCAAATTTTAAGATTAAATAAAAAAAAGGTAGCCTCAATAGGAACCCTGGGTATTAAAACACAGAATTATATAAAAAAAGTTTCACAAACAACTATTGACCCAATAGCTTTGAGTGTTATTTTAAATAAACTTAAAAAAGAAAAAATTAACGATGTTATATTAGAGGCATCTAGTCATGGACTTAAGCAAAATAGATTAGATGGCCTGAAATTTAAAACAGGTATATTTACCAATTTATCTCATGATCATCTAGATTATCATAAAACATTTAGAGATTATCTAAAATCAAAACTATATCTTTTTAATAAATTACTTAAAAAAAATGCTAACATAATTACTGACATAGATATTTCTCAATATAATAGCATTAAAGAAATAGCTTTGAAAAATAAATTCAATATTGAAACAATTTCAAATAAAGGTGGTAATTTTGAGATAATTTCTCATGAATATCATAATGAAAAACAAATAGTTAAAGTAAAGTATGATAAAAATATTTATAAATTTGAAACAAAGTTGATTGGAAAAATTCAGATTAAAAATATTTTAATGGCAATAATAGCAGCAACTAAAAGTAATTTAAGTATAAAAAAAATAATTAATACGATTGGTAATTTAAAACCGGTAAGTGGAAGATTAGAACAAATTGGAGTTATTAAAAATAATTCAAAAGTTATACTTGATTATGCTCATACACCCGATGCATTAGAAACATCTTTAAGAAGTTTAAAAGAACAATTTAAAGATAGAAAAATTTCAATAGTTTTTGGTTGTGGAGGTGACAGAGATAAAGCAAAAAGACCAATGATGGGTAAAATTGCCAATCTCTATTGTGATAGGATTTATCTAACAGATGACAATCCAAGATATGAAAGTCCAAAAAGAATAAGGACCTCTATAAGAAAAAATATTAATAAATCTAAAATCTATGAGATTTCAAACAGAGCTAATGCTATCAAGACAGCAGTATTTGAATTAAAAACAGGGGATATTTTACTTGTGGCAGGTAAAGGACATGAAAAAATCCAAGAATATAAAAAAATTAAAAAATTATTCTCTGATCAAGAACAAATATTAAAAAATATTTCAATTAAAAATAAATCACTTTCAAATAACCTCAAATTAAATATTTTAAAAGAATTAAGTAGTTCAAGTAATGTTTCTTCAAAATTAAAGATTAACAATGCATCAATTAACTCTAAAGAAATTTCAAAAAATGATATTTTTTTTGCTATTAAAGGTAAAAATAGAGATGGTAATTTATTTATTAAAGAAGCTTTTTCAAATGGAGCCTCTCTAGTAATAGCCAATAATCAAAAACATTCTAAGAATAAAATAATAGTTAAGGATACATTAAAATTTTTAACTGAAGCATCTTCGATATTAAGAAAAAATTCACTAAGTAAGATAATAGGAATAACGGGTAGTAGTGGAAAAACTTCACTTAAAGAATTGACAGGAAGATCTTTGAATAAAATTAGTAAAGTAACTTATTCGCCAAAATCATTTAATAATAAATTTGGTGTTCCGGTTAGCTTATTTAATTTAGAAAAAAATGATGATTACGGTATTTTTGAAATTGGAATGGATAAAAAAGGTGAAATTGATTATTTATCGAAAATTATTCAACCAGATGTAGGTGTTATTACTAATATTTCTTATGCACACATTAAAAATTTTAAAAATATTAATCAAATTGCTCTAGCAAAAGCTGAAATTATTAAAAATATAAAAAAAAATGGTTACCTTGTATTAAATAAAGATGACAAATTTTATAATTTTCATAAAAACTTAGGATTAAAAAGAAATTTAAAAATTCTCTCTTTTAGCTTAAAGAATAAAAATGCAACAACAAATTTAGTTTCAATTATAAAAGAAAAATCAAAATATAAAATTTCTATAAATATTAATAAAACAAAAAAATACTTTTACTTAAATTCATTTTTTGAAAATGATGTAAAAAATCTATTAGCTACGATCACAATTATATCAATCTTTAAAGATATAAATAAATTAAGTAAAAATATTTTTTATGATCACAAAACAACAAATGGTCGAGGAGATATAGTGAAAGTAAAATTATTAAAAAACTTTTTTTATCTTGTAGATGAAAGCTATAACTCCAATCCATTGTCATTAAAATCTGCATTAAAAAATTTCGATATGATAAAAGTTGATAATTTAAAAAAACATTTGATAATTGGTGATATGTTAGAACTTGGTAAATATTCTAAAAAATTGCATATTGAGATTGGAAAAAGTATTAATAAAACATCTCTTAAAAATGTTAATGTTATTGGCAAACATGTTAAATGGGCTTTTAATAACGTTAATAAAGATAAAAGAGGAATTATTTTAAAAAATAAATCTCAAATAATTAATTTGATTAAAAACAATTTAAATAATAATGACTATTTAATGATTAAAGGATCCAACTCTACAGGACTTAACAGTCTAACAAATCAAATTAAAACAGGAAAAATTGATGCTTTATAGTTTTATTTCTGAATTAGTGGACCAATACAGTTTCCTCAATGTATTTAGATACCTTACATTTAGAACAGGCTTAGCGATGTTTACATCTATGTTCGTAGTTTTAGTGGTTGGAACACCATTTATTAAATTTTTTTCTGCAAGACAAATCTTAGATCCAATAAGAGAAGACGGCCCTAGCGAACATATTGTAAAAAAAATTGGAACACCCACAATGGGAGGTGTTTTAATATTATTAGGCCTATTTTCAGGAATACTTTTGTGGGGAGATTTATCCAATTATCACATTTGGTTTTTGCTTTTTATAGTAACGTGTTTTGGTTTATTAGGTGCTTATGACGATTATAAAAAAATCAAATATAGAAACTCTACTGGCATTTCATTTAGATTTAAAATTATTTCACAAATTTTAATAGCAACAGTTGGTATATTTGGATTGTCACACTTTTCTGAAAATATAGAGTTAACAAATCTATATTTTCCATTCTTTAAAGATTTGATTGTAAACTTAGGTTGGTTTTTTATACCCTTCTCAGTATTTATAATTGTAGGTTCTTCAAACGCAGTTAATCTAACAGATGGGCTTGACGGATTAGCAACGGTACCAGTTATATTGGTAGCAGGATGTTTTGCATTAATTAGTTATGTTACAGGAAATATTTTATTTTCAGAATATTTGAACATACCTTATTTAGAAGGTATGGGAGAAGTAGCTGTTTTTTGTGGAGCAATTATTGGGGCATGTTTAGGTTTCTTATGGTTTAATGCACCGCCTGCTAAAATATTTATGGGTGACACAGGATCTTTAGCACTCGGTGGATCACTAGGTGCAGTTGGAATAATTACTAAACATGAAATAGTTTTAGCAATAACAGGCGGCTTATTTGTTTTAGAAGCAGTCTCAGTTATTGTTCAGGTATTATCATTTAAGTTAACAGGAAAGAGAGTTTTTAGAATGGCTCCTATTCATCATCACTTTGAAAAAAAAGGGTGGGCAGAATCCACCGTTGTGATTAGATTTTGGATTATTTCAATAATTCTAGCAATGATTGGACTGGCAACATTAAAACTTAGGTAATGTTAGATAATCCAAATATTTTTTCTAAGAAAAAAATTTTAATTTATGGTCTAGGAAAAAGTGGACTATCAGTTTTTAAATTTTTGAAAAAAGATAATCAGGTCAGCACATATGATGATAAAATAAAAAATGATAAGAAAGAAATAATTAATAAAAAATTTGATTATATAATAATCAGTCCAGGAATAGATATTAATAACTGCAGTTTAAGCAAGTTTTTAAAAAATAATTATAAAAAGATTTATACAGATCTAGATATCTTCTATAACAATAATAAGAAAAACAAAAAGATAACGATCACAGGAACTAACGGTAAATCTACTACTGCTAAAATTTTATACGATATATTAAAGGATCAAAAAGTTGACGTTAGACTGGTGGGTAATATTGGTAATCCAGTACTACTAGAAAAAAAAATAACAAACAAAACAGTTTTTGTGATTGAGGCTTCCTCATACCAGTTGGAATACAGTAAGCTATTTAAATCAAATATATCTTTAATTTTGAATATATCTCCAGATCACTTAGAAAGACACAAAACTGTCAACAGGTATGTAAGTGCAAAATTTAAGCTAATAAAAAATCAATCTAAAAATGATTTGGCAATTCTTAATACAAAAAATATTTATATTAAGAGGGAAGTAAAAAAAAAAAAGTTTTTGCCAAAAATAATTAAAATTGAAAAAGATATAAATTATAATTTTTTAAAAAAATTAAATAATCATTACTTTGATAGTAATGGAAACAAAGAAAATTTACAATTTGTCTTAGAGGTTGCAAGAATACTAAGACTCAAAAAAGGCTTATTATTTAAAACATTAAAAAAATTTAAAGGGTTAAAATATAGGCAAGAAACAATCTTTCAGTCATCAAACTTAACGATTATTAACGATTCAAAGGCTACAACTTTTTCTTCATCAGTGAGTTTGTTAACGTCATTAACTGATGTTTACTGGATTATTGGTGGACAGGCAAAAAAAGGAGATACGTTTCTATTATCTAAAAAAAATTGTGAAAACTTTAAAGCATATATTTTTGGAAATAATAAATTTTTTTTTATAAATCAATTGAAAAAAAAAATGAAATATGAATCTTTCTTAGATCTAAAAAGTCTAATTAAAAAATTATTTTTGGATATTAAAAACGAAAAAAAAACAAGACATAAAACAGTTTTGTTTAGCCCATCAGCAGCTTCATTTGATAGTTTCAAAAATTTTGAGGAACGAGGAAAATATTTCAATCAACTTATTAAAAAATATATAAATGTATAATTATAGTTCTCTATATAAATTTTATTATGAATGGTGGAAAAATATTGACAAAACTCTTTTTATATTAATAATATTTTTATTTAGTTTGGGACTGTTCTTCTCTTTAGTATCAACTTCGTTAATTGCTTCTGATAAACTAGATACTAATAATTATTTTTTTTTCTTTAAACATTTGGCATATATTTTGATTGGTATGGTCGTTTTAATATTCTTTTCATCAATAAGTGAAAAAAATCTTTTTAAACTATCTATTTATTTTTTTTTTATATCATTGTTTTTTTTATTTTTAGTACCCATTTTAGGTACGGAGGTAAAAGGGTCTAAAAGATGGCTTAATCTCTTTTTTCTACCTAGATTTCAACCAATAGAACTAGTTAAACCGTTTATAATTATTTTTATTGCTTCAATTTTATGTAGTGAAAAAAGTTTTAATATTTACTTTAAATATTTGTTAACTTTCATCACAATTATTCCCGTATGCCTCTTGTTAATGATACAACCTGATATCGGCCAAACCCTACTCATTTTTTTATCTTGGGTTATCTTAGTTTTTATTTCAGGGATAAGTTTACCAATAATTCTAACTTTCTTTAGTTTTTCTTCACTATCATTAATTTATATGGTTTTTTTTATTTCAAAATTTACCTATGTAAAGAATAGGATTTTATCATTTTTCAATCCAAATGATGGAACGCACAACTTTCAATCTGATAAAGCAATAGATGCTATTAGTAGTGGTGGATACTTTGGAAAGGGGATTGGTGAGGGTACATTAAAAAATAGAGTTCCAGAGGCACACACGGATTATATCATCTCTGTAATCTCAGAAGAATTTGGTGTTGTAGCAATAGTGTTATTATTGTCCATTTTCATATTTTTTATCTATACCGTCTTCAAAAAAATATATTTAGAAAAAAATGAAAAAATAAAACTAGTTTTAACAGGTGTCGTATGTTTAATAATCTTTCAGGCATTAATACATCTTGGTGTTAATATCAGACTATTTCCCACAACTGGTATGACTTTACCTTTTTTAAGTTATGGGGGATCATCAATTGTAGGTGTATCAATAATATCTGGAATAATATTAAATTTAACTAAAAGAAAAATTAATTAAATGAGACAAAAAATTTTAATTAGCACTGGTGGATCAGGTGGTCATGTCGTTCCAGCCACCATATTATATGCACATCTCAAAGATCAATTTAGTGTCTCTATGTCATCAGACTATAGGGGACTTAAATTTTTAGATAAAGATAAGTATAATTTAAAAATTTTCAACGTAGCACCAATATCAAAAAATATTTTTTTATTACCTTTTCAATTTTTTTTAATGATTTATCTAATTATAAAATCTATTTTATATTTAAGAAAAGAAAAAATTGATATATTGATTTCTACAGGTGGATATATGTCTCTTCCCTTATGTCTTGCATCTAAAATCTTGCATACCAAACTTTTTTTATTTGAACCAAATATGGTTCTGGGGAGATCAAATAAACTCTTCATTAAATCTTGTGAAAAAATTTTTTGCTATTCTGACAAAATTAAAAATTTTCCAAATATATATATTAACAAGATTCATGTAATCCCATCTTTATTAAGAAAAAAGTTTTATGAAGTCAAAAAAGCAGAGGGTATCAGTGGGTACATTAATTTATTAGTAATAGGAGGAAGTCAAGGAGCAAGGATATTTGATAAGCTGATTAAAACTTCCATAATAGAGTTATCAAAAAAATATAAATTAAAAATTTATCAACAAACTAGTTCAATTAATTTTGATAATTTAAAAAAACTCTATCTAGATAATAATATTGATTGTGAATTATTTGATTTTAATGAGGACATTTCAAAACTTATGAGTAAATCTAATATATGCCTTACTAGAGCAGGTGCCTCAACATTAGCAGAATTAGTCTTTTTAAACCTACCTTGTGTGACAATACCTTTGCCCACTTCAAAAGATAATCATCAGTTTGAAAACGCTTTTTTTTATAACAAAATTGGTTGTAACTGGATTTTAAATCAAAATGAAATCAAGGAGGAGACTTTAGTAAATATTTTAATTGATGCTATTGATAATAAAGACGAATATTTAGATAAAAAAATAAATATGAAAAATTTTAGCTATCAAAATACATGGAATAATATAAATCAGAAAATCATATCTGTTATTAATGAAAATAGAATTAGCAAAAACTGAAATTATACATTTTGTTGGAATAGGTGGGATTGGTATGAGTGGTCTTGCACTCATAATGAAAAGAATGGGTTTTAATGTGCAGGGTAGTGATTTGGTTATTAATAAAAATATTGAAAGATTAAAGAAAGATAAAATTAAAGTTAACATTAGGCATACCAAAAAAAATATAACAAGAGCCACCATTGTGGTCATTTCATCTGCTATTAAAAAAAATAACCCAGAATTAATAGAGGCCAAAAAAAAACAACTACCCATTTACAAACGTGGAGAAATGTTAGCCAACATAGTTTCCTTAACCAAAAATATTGTTGTTACTGGATCACATGGGAAAACAACAACAACATCTCTGCTGGCTGCAATATTCTCAAAAACAAAATTAGACCCGACAATCATAAATGGTGGAGTTATTAACGCAATTAAAAATTCAGCAAAGCTGGGAAAAAGTGATTGGTGTATACTAGAAGCAGACGAGTCTGACGGTAGTTTTATTCATGTACCACCAACCTATTCTATTGTTACAAATATAGATCGTGAACATATGAATTATTATAATTCAATGAATGATCTTAAAAATCTATTTATAAAATTTATTAATAAAGTTCCTTCTTTTGGAAAATCATTTATTTGTATTGATGATAAAAATAATAACGATATCTTAAAAAAAATTAAATTAAAAAATTATTATACATACGGAGTTGATCCAAAATCTCAATTCCATATTAAAAATATTAAACAAGTAAAAGAATTTTCACAATATGATCTAGCAATTAAGTTGCCTGGTAAAAAAAACATAATTATTAATAAAATTAAGATACCACTTCTTGGAATTCATAATATCCAAAATTCAACAGCTTCAGCTGCAGTAGCATTAACAATTGGAATTTCAAAAAATATTATTAAACGTGGCTTAAGAGAATTTAAGGGAGTTCAAAGAAGATTTAACAAGATTTTTACTCATAGAGAAACTAGCTTTTACGATGACTACGCTCATCACCCTACAGAAATTAAAGAAGTTTTAAATGGAGTAAGAGCCGTTTATAAAAAAGAAGAAGTTATATGCATATTTCAACCACACAGAATATCTAGGTTAAAAGATCTCAAAAAAGAATTTAGTTTATCATTTAAGAAAGCTGATACTGTAATTTTATGTCCAATTTATACAGCCGGCGAAAAAATAAAATTAGGATTCAAATACAATAATTTTGCAAAAGATATTATTAAAAATTCAAAGGTTAAATTATTTATGATTAATGACCAATATGAATTGGCAAAATTTATAAAAAATAATATTTATGGAAAAAAAATAGTTGTTGGTATGGGTGCAGGTACTATTTCTGCATGGATGAGAGAACTGCCAAAATTAATATAATGCACAAAGAGGAATTAGAAAAATTTTCAAATGAGATTAGCAGTAAAATTTATTTTAATTACGATTTAAAAAAAAGCAATTGGTTTAATATTGGGGGCAAAACTAAAGCTTATTTTAGACCAGATAATTTGCCTGATTTGATATCATTTTTAAAAAGATTTGGAAGCCGTGAAAAGGTTCATATTTTAGGAGCTGGATCAAATACACTTATAAGTGATAGCACTTTTGACGGTACAGTTATTAAATTGGGAAAAAACTTTTCAAACATTTCAATATTACCAAACAACATAATAGTTGCGGGTAGCGCTTGCCTGGATAAAAGATTATCTGATTTTGCTCTAGAAAATGAAGTTGGAGGTTTTGAATTTTTAGCATGCATACCTGGAACAATAGGTGGTGGACTAAAGATGAATGCAGGGTGTTTTAATAAAGAATTTAAAGACATACTAATTTCAATACAAGCAATTGATAAAGACGGTATGGTTTTAACAATACCAGCTAATAAAGTTGTGTTTAAATATAGAAACAATGATTTAGCAGACGATTTAATATTTTTAAGTGCTTCTTTTAAAACTAAAAAAAAAGATAAGAATCAAATTAAAAAAGACATTTTTGAATTAAAAAATAGAAAAGATAGAACTCAACCAACAAAGATTAAAACAAGTGGAAGTACATTTAAAAATCCAGTCAATCAATCTGATAAAAAGGTTTGGCAATTAATAAAAGAATCGGTGTCACTAGACACAAAATTTGGAGACGCTTGTATCTCAGACAAACATTGCAATTTTTTTGTAAACAAAAATAATGCTAGCTTTGAGGATATGAATAAATTAATAAAATTTGTTCAAGATGCTGTTCAAAAAAAAACAGGTATTATTTTAGAAAAAGAAATTAAGATATTAGAGTAGATATGAAAAAAAAAATTTTAATACTTTGTGGGGGGATGTCTAAAGAGCGTTTAGTAAGCTTAGATACAGGCAAACAAGTAGCTAACGAGTTAAAAAAAAACAAATATGATGCTATAACCTGTGAGCCAGATGATACTTTATTAAAAAATATAAAATTATTTAATCCAGATATAATTTTTAATGCATTACATGGTCAATTTGGAGAGGACGGTTATATTCAAACAATTTTAGAAAATCAAAAAATTCCATACACACACTCAGGTGTGATTGCCTCTTCTATAGCAATGGATAAAGAAATTTCAAAAGAAATTTTTATCAAAAATAAAATATTAACTCCAAAATATATTAAATTTAGTTATAAAAAAAATGAAAAAAATATTATTAAGATTATTGAAAAAAAATTAAAATTTCCTGTTGTTATAAAGCCAATCAACGAAGGATCAAGTGTACATGTATATATTTGTACTAAAAAAAACATAATAAAAAATTTAAAAATATTAAGTATATATAATCAGATTTTGATTGAAGAGTTTATTCCCGGTAGAGAAATACAGGTAGCCATAATGGGAAATAAAATATTAGGTGCAATTGAATTGGAGCCAAAGAGACAATTTTATGACTATGAAGCAAAATATAATGCAAATGCAAAAACAAAGCATATAATTCCAGTAAATTTGAATAAAAATGATTTGAATAAGATAACGAATATTGCACATAAAGTTCATCAAATTATTGGTTGCAGAGGAGTAACTAGATCTGATTTTAAGTATTATAATGGAAAATTTTACTTGTTAGAAATTAACACGCAGCCAGGAATGACTAAACTTTCATTGGTACCTGAAATAGCTAACTATGTAGGTATAAATTTTATACAATTAATTGAATGGATTTTAAAAGATGCATCAATCAATAAATAAAAAAAATAAGATAGTATTATATATATTACTCTTATTTATATTAAGCACTACCACCAGCAAACTTGTGGATAATCATAATAGTTATTATTCTAAAATTAATCTAATTAATGTAGAGGGACTTTCAAACATTAATAATTTAAAAATTTATAATGAGTTAAATAATTTATTTTATAGAAATATATTATTAGTACGCAAAGAAGAAATTGAAAGAGTTATAAGCAAATATAACATTATTGATGAGTATAATATAAAAAAAATTTATCCATCAACAATTAATATATATATTAAGCCAACTAAATTTGTTGCAAGACTTTCCAATAATGACCAAGTATTAATTGGAGCAAATGGTAAACTTATAGAAGATAAAAAATATAGTGAAATATTGCCCTATATATTTGGAGAATTTAATTCTAAGGATTTTTTAATTTTTAAAAGAAAAATTAATCAATCTAAATTTATGTTTACAAAATTTAAAACATTTTATTTCTTCCCTTCAAATAGATGGGATATTTTAACTCATGATGATATTTTAATTAAATTACCTCAAGATAACTTTTTAGAAGCACTTAATCTTGCTTATAAGATAATAAGTAACAATAATTTTAAAAATAAGAAGCTCATTGATTTAAGGGTGAATAACCATTTAATTATAAAATAATGAATAGTAAAAAATTTCAAACATTTTTTGATTGTGGCTCCTCCAAAGTAAGAGCCGGTATATTTAATAAAGATGATAAGAGTGAAGCTTTTTATGCCGAAAGTGAATTTTTTACAGACCAATCAAATTTAGATTTTAAAATTCAAAAAATAATTACTTCTTTTGAAAAAGATACAAATGAATATATCGATAATATAGATTTAATGATAGATAGCCCAAAAATGTTCTCCATTGGTATTTCAATGTCTAAAAAACTTGATGGATCAAACCTAAAACAAACAAATGTTCAGTTCCTAATTCAAGAAGCAAAGCAACAAGTTTTAAAATATTATACAAATTATAACATTATTCATATTATCATTAATAATTATAAAATTGATGATGTGGATTATTTTCACTTACCTCATGACATAAAATGCAATTTTATATCATTAGATATTCTTTTTATTTGCATCCCTCATGACGTAGTTTTGTATTTTAAAAATATTTTTTTGAAGTCCAATATTTTAATTAACCAAATTATTTGTTCTAGTTATGCAAAATCTATCAATTATAGGGATAATCTAAATTTAAGTGGGCGTGTGTCATTTGTTGATATAGGATTTAATAAAACTTCAATAATTTCTAGCTTTAATGATAAAGTCCTTTTCTTAGATGTCTTACCAGTTGGTGGGAATCATATTACTAAAGACATTTCTAAAATCTTAAAGATAGATTTAGAACAATCAGAACAGGTTAAACTGAATCTCGATAAAAATCATAAACTCTCAAGTGATGGAGACCTTTTATTGGATAAGTTACAAAAAATAGTTTTTGCTAGAACTGAAGAGATATTAGAATTATGTACCAAATCCATTAAATCGAATCCATTCATGTTAGATAGTTTTAAAATGGTATTAACAGGTGAGGGTTCAAAAATACTAGATAATCAGCATAATGATAAGATTTTTTTTTCTGATGCTATAGATTTTTTAGAAGAAACTACAGAGGATATTTGTCAGTCAGGTTTTAAATATGGATTAGGACTGAATAAACAAGAAGTTGTAATGGTACCAAAAAAACTAATAAAAGAAGGTTTTTTTGAAAAGCTTTTTCATTTTTTTAAATAAAGTAGTATTTAATTGTAACATTTCTTGTTTTTCCTTATGGGGTTACTGAAATTATAAATCGTGCATGTCAGTCTTAAATCAAAAAACTATTAAAGAGAACATTACATTCCAAGGAATAGGACTTCATAGCGGCTTAAAAGCCAATGTAACAATCAAACCTTCCGAACCTAATACTGGAATAGTTTTTAAAAGAACCGATATAAAAAGCAACAATATTGTAATACCCAATGTTTTTAATGTTAGTAGTGCGATTTTTTGCACAACGATTTCAAACGAGCACAGTGTGAGTGTTTCAACTATAGAACATTTAATGGGTGCGCTGTATGGAATGGGTATTGATAATGCTTTAGTAGAAATCGATAACTTAGAAGTTCCAATTTTAGACGGTTCTGCAAAACTATTTGTTGAAGCAATAACTAAAGCTGGAATTGAAACCAGCATATCACCAATCAAAGTTATCAAGATAGAAAAAACGATAGAATTTAAAGATGGAAAAAAATCTATTTTAATTGAACCTAGTAAAATTAGTTTAGATATCGATTTTGAATTAAAATATGAAAATGCTATGATTGGCGAACAAAGAAATTTAATTAAAGTATATGAATCAGATTTAACTGAAATTTATAATTCTAGAACATTTTGTTTATTTGAAGATATTGAAAAATTAAAACAAATGGGATTAGCAAAAGGTGGCAGTCTAGATAATGCTGTCGTTGTAAAAGATAATAAAATTTTAAACCAAGAAGGTCTTAGAAATGAGAAAGAATTTGTAAATCATAAAATTTTGGATTGCATGGGAGATCTCTACTTGGCTGGTTATAAAATAATTGGTAAAATTATTTGTTCACAAGGTGGACATAAACTTACAAATCAATTATTAAGAAAGGTTTTTGAAAATAAAGAAAATTTTTCATTGTTGGAAATTAAAGAAAAAAATCTACCACATGCCTTTATTAATAAAGGTCATTTAAGATCTATTGCATAAATTTTAATTGTTATATAAATAGAGTATAATTAAATATTCTAATGAAATTTATATACAAATTAGTATTAGCACTAATCTTCTTTAGCTTAACATCCTGCTCAAATAATAAAGAAGAAGTTTCTAAGATAAAAGAGCTAGATCAAGAGATGGAAATGATTTCTACCTATAAAGAAGGAATGAATGCTCTAAATAAAAATGATACATTTTTTGCAGCAAAAAAATTCCTTGAAGCTGAACTACTATTTCCTCAATCGAATTGGGCACCTAAATCTGCATTGATGGCAGCTTACGCTTACTATATGCAAGATAATTATTCTGAAGCACAATTTAATTTAGAACGATATCTATCAACTTATCCATTAGACAAAAGAAGACCTTATGCAGAATACCTACTTGCTATATGCCATTATCAAGAAATAGTCGATGAAGCAAGAGATCTTAGACCTTTAATAATTGCAAGAAATAAATTTCAATCCATTTTAAAAAAATATCCAAGCACTGATTTTGCATTAGATGCAAAATATAAAATAGATTTAATTAATGATATATTAGCCTCAAAAGAAATGTACTTAGGCAGACATTATATTAAAAAAGAAAAATGGATACCTGCAATAAACCGATTTAAAAATGTTATAACTAATTATGATGATACAATTTATGCAGAAGAAGCCATTCATAGATTGGTAGAAATACATTATCGTATAGGACTTATTGAGGAGTCAAAAAAATATGCAAGTGTGTTAGGATATAATTATCTTTCAGGTGAATGGTATAAAAAATCATATAAAATATTTAATAAAAAGTACAAAAATCAAAGATCTAAAGAAACTAAAAAAGATAAAAAAAAAATATATAGTAAATTTAAAAAACTCTTTGAATAGTATGAAGAATAATTTAATTGAAAAAAATTATTTAGAAAAAGTTAATTTAATTCAAAAACACAATAAAAAATATTATGATCAAAATAATCCAATTATATCTGACCAAGAATATGATCTAATAAAAAAAGAAATAATTGATTTAGAAAATAAATTTGAATTTCTAAAAAGTATAAATTCACCAAGTAAAACCGTGGGATTTAAACCCTCAAAAAATTTTAAAAAAGTAAAACATAAAATGCCAATGTTATCTTTGGGTAATGCTTTTAATGAAGAGGATTTAATAAATTTTGAAAAAAAAATAGTAAATTTTTTAAGCTTACAAAGTTTTAGTACTATCGAATATAGTGCAGAACCAAAGATTGATGGTATCTCCGCCTCATTAATCTATCTAGATGGAAAATTTACCCAAGGTCTTTCACGAGGTGACGGAAACGAAGGAGAGGATATTAGTGAAAATCTAAAAACTATAAAAGATATACCCAGTTTAATAAATATAAAAAATTTTCCAAGGGAGATCGACATAAGAGGTGAGGTATTCATTGAAAATAATGATTTTAAAAAAATAAATAATAAATTTGCTAATCCAAGAAATGCTGCATCTGGTTCTTTGAGACAAAAAAATTCATTAGCAACAAGCAAGATACCTTTGAGATTTATAGCTTACACACACGGATATGTTAAAGACATGGATATTTCTAGTCAAACAGACTTTTTAGATAATTTAAAATCTTGGGGTTTCAAAACCAATCCATTTAATAAAAAAATTAAAGGTATTAAAAATTTAATCTTGAATCATAAAGATTTAGAGAAAAGAAGAAAAGAAATACCCTTTGATATTGATGGAGTTGTTTATAAGGTAGATGATTTCAACTTACAAAAAAGATTAGGTTTTGCTGCTAATGCACCAAGATGGGCTATAGCTCACAAATTTTCTGCAAACAGTTCAGTTTCTAAAATATTAAATATTGAAATTCAAATAGGAAGAACAGGAGCACTGACACCAGTTGCTAAGATACAACCTGTTAACATTGGTGGCGTAGTGGTCTCTAATGCATCACTACATAATGAAGATGAAATATCCAGAAAAGACATAAGAATAGGTGACACGGTCACAGTAGAAAGAGCCGGAGACGTAATACCTCATGTAATTTCCGTCGATGTAAAAAAAAGAGATAAACAGTCAATAAAATTTTTATTTCCTAAAAAATGTCCATCATGTGGTAGTGAAACGGTAAAAGATTACAACGAAACTACAAAAAAAGAAGATGCAGTTCGAAGATGTGTAAGTGAAGGGTATGAATGTGAAAAAATAGCTATAGAAAAAATAAAACACTTTGTATCAAAAGAAGCCTTTAATATTGATGGTTTAGGCAAAAAGATTGTAGAAAATTTTTGGAATTTAAAATTAATCAAATTACCTCAAGATATTTATAATTTAAACTATGATAAAATTGAAAAATTAGAAGGATGGGGAGTGTTATCAGTTTCTAATTTAAAATTCTCGATAGAGCAAAAAAAGAAAATTACTCTAGAAAGATTTATATATGCATTGGGTATTAGACACATTGGACAAGAAAACGCTAAGCTTATGGCTAGACATTTAAAAACATCAATAAATTTTTTTAAATTACCAGAAAATAAAAATATTCAGGGATTATCAAATATTGATGGAATAGGAGAGACACAAATAAATTCAATCAAAAACTTTTTTTTTAAAAAAAAAAATATAAATGTTTTAGTAGAATTAAATAAAATACTTACTATTTCTAGTGCTGTTACAATTAATAAAAGTGGACCACTAAAAAATAAAACATTTATGCTTACTGGTAAACTTGATGGAATTAGTCGCGGAGAGGCAAAATCGCTAATTGAAAAAAATTCAGGAAAGATAGTAAGCAATGTTAATAAAAAACTGGATTATTTAATTATTGGGGAAAAACCTACAGTTAAAAAAATTAGTCTAGCAAAAGCTTTAAATACCAGTGTTATAAATCAGCAAGAGTGGATGAAGATGCTAAATAAGGCTAGCTAACCACTTTCTTTCATTTAAATTTAAAAACTTTGAATATTGAGCATACAAATTTAAATGATATTTAAACAGGTAATCTTTTTCATTTTTATTTAGTAATTCAAAGTTTATTAAATCTTTTTCTATTGGTGCTAATGTTAGATTCTCAAAAAAAAGATTATTCTTTATTTTTTTTACATAAATTAAATTTTCTATTCTTATCCCAAAGTGTCCTTTTTTATAAAAACCTGGTTCATTGCTTAAAACCATACCTTCTTTAATTTTAACAGAATTATATCTAGATATTGATTGTGGACCTTCATGAACATTTAAGAAAAACCCAACACCATGGCCAGTTCCATGTGCATAATCTAAACCACTTTTTTTTAAAAATTTTCTAGCTCTAATGTCAATTTGCTTACCTGTATTGTCATGCTTTAGGTTTGTTTGGACTACAGCAATATGGCCTTTTAAAACTTTAGTAAAAACATCTTTAGTAGATTTTTTTTGCCCTGAAAAACAAATTGTTCTTGTCACGTCAGTAGTCCCATATTTGTATTGACCACCAGAATCACATAAAAATAAATCCTTCTTATTAATAATTTTTGTTGTTTTTTTAGTTGCTCTGTAGTGAACGATTGCACCATTTGGACCTGTGCCCGCAATAGTATTGAAACTTGGAAATAAATAATTTTTACTCAGCTTTCTAAGCTTTTCTAATTTTTTCTGTGCAGTAACTTCTGTTATTTTTTTTTTGTTCTTATTTTTTATCCAATAGATAAATTTTGTTAATGCAAGTCCATCTTCAATATGTGCATTAATCATACCTTTCAACTCCAATTTGTTCTTTATAGATTTCATCATATAACATGGGTCTATCTCAGCTTTAATATTAAACGCTGTTTTTATAATGTTTTCATTTGAAATAGAGCATGTTGATGAATCTATTGAAAAATTATTTCCTTTTAGTTCACTAATTATCTTTGAAAAATCTTGATAAATGCAAAAAGTAAACTTTCTATAATTTTTATGTTTCTTAATTAGCTTAACTTTTTTTGGGCATGAAAAAAAAAATATTTTTTTAGCGCTTGTTAAGATGATCTTACAATTTGGTATTGGACTATGTGGATTATCTTTTCCTCTTATATTTAATAGCCAAGCAACATTTTCAGGGGCACTAATAAAAATATTATCAATATTTTTTATTTTCATTATTTTGATTAATCTATTTATTTTAGAACTTATTTTTTCTCCACAAATTTTGTCATCAAGGTTATAAAAAAACTCAATAGACTTTTTGGGAACTTTTTTACAAGTCTTGTCAACTAAGTTTTCAGTTATAGGTAATAAATCAACAAAATTAGAAAATTTTTTTTTTAGAGTTGTATTTGTAAATAATTGAGGATCATAACCTAATATTAATTTACTATTTTTTTTATTAAAAATTTGTTTGGGAGAAAACTTTGGTACCTCTAATATCTTAAAATATTTACCAGATTGAATTTGTGCCTGTATTGTGTATCTTCCATCAACAAATAAATAATTTTTATTTCTTAGAATAACTGCTAAACCAGCTGACCCATTAAAATTAGTGGCTATTTTTAATCTATCTGGTGAAGAATATTCAGAAAAATAAGCATCATTTTTTGGTATAATATATCCATCTAAATTGTGAAGTTTTATTAGTTTCTTTAGGTGGGTAATTATTTTATTAATCATTTAATTCTTTTTTGGTACCTAATCCAACCAGGACTTTTAGTTCCTTCATTAATTTCAAAATCTTGATTAAACTCAAAATCATTACCATCATCTTTATTTTCATCAAAAAATGAATTTTTTTCAAGAAATTTTTCAGGCAATTCTTCAATAAATCTAGAAGCCATACTGTCAATCCAATTACCTTGATAAAATCTATTCATGGCAAACGATATTAGAGCTTTCTTTTTTGCTCTAGTTATACCAACATATGCTAATCTTCTTTCTTCTTCGAGTCCATTTTGACCCTTTTCTTCAATTGACTTTTGATGAGGGAAAAGACCCTCTTCCCAGCCAGGAAGAAAAACAACATCAAACTCCAGACCTTTTGACCCATGCATTGTCATCATATTAATCTTTTCTCCATCCCAATCCTGATCAATTGATGTTGCCAATGCCACATGTTCTAAAAAACTTTCTAAGCCATCAAAATCCTTCATAGCACTCAAGAGTTCTTTAATGTTCTCAAGTTTGCTTTCGTTATCAATATCCTTTTTATTTTTAAGCATTGCCGAATAACCAGATTCATCCAACACAAATTGTAATAGCTTAACATGATTAATCTTTTTTAAATTTATATCGTTTCTCCATTTATCTATCAAAAATAAAAATGAATTAAGACCCATTTTTGTTTTTGGTTTAATCAAGTTTTCTTCAATCAATTTTTTTGAGGCGATTTCCAAACTTACCGAATGTTCTGTTGAAAACTCGTGTATTAGCTTTAAAGTACTTTCTCCGATAGATCTTTTGGGATTATTTACTATTCTACCAAAAGCTAAATCATCTTTAGGTTGATGAATTAATCTTAAGTATGCAACACAATCTTTAATTTCAGCTCTTTCATAAAATTTTGTTCCTCCTAAGATTCTGTAAGGCATTCCAATTTTTAAAAAACGTTCTTCAAACTCTCTCGTTTGAAATATAGCTCTAACTAAAATAGAAATATTATTTAAAGAATATTTTTTCTTTAGTTTTTTTTCTATTTCGTCAGAAACTCCTGTAGCTTCATCTTTTCCATTCTTGAAACAATTTAGTTTAACAAGATCACCCTCTTCCATTGTTGTTTTTAAAGTTTTTCCTACTCTATTTTGATTATTAGCAATAAGACTTGATGCAACTGATAAAATATTTTGAGAGGACCTATAATTTTCTTCTAATCTTATTACTTTCGAATTTTTATAAACTTGATCAAACTCTAGAAAATTTTTTATTTCTGCTCCTCTCCAACTATAAATAGATTGATCATCATCACCTACACAGCATATATTTTTATATTTTTCCGATAGTAGATATAACCACCTACTTTGAATATAATTTGTATCCTGATATTCATCTACCAATATATATTTAAAATTATTTGAATAAATTTCTTTTATACCTTGATTTCGTTCTAAAATTTTAACTACATGTAAAATTAAATCACCAAAATCACAGGCATTTAAATCTAATAATTTTTGTTGATAAATTTTATATAGAGGATGTACTGTTTTTTCAAATATATCATTTTTATTTATTATAACTTCATTAGGATAAAAACCTTTATTTTTCCATCTATCAATAATTGACAAAATGTACTTTGGGGCGAGTTGTTTAATATCAATATTTTCTGCTTTACAAATATTCTTAATTAATCTTACTTGATCGTCAGTATCTATAATTGTAAAGTTTGAAGTCAATCCAGCAGCAGGAGCATGTTTTCTTAAAATTTTTGCACAGATAGAGTGAAATGTTCCAAGCCACGTTAACCCAGTTGCCTCTGAATTGAGTATTGTACTTACCCTGCTTTGCATTTCCTTTGCAGCTTTATTTGTAAAAGTTACAGAAAGTATCTGGTTTGGAAAGGCTTTTTTTTCTTTAATAATATGTGCAATTCTTGACGTAAGAACTTTAGTTTTGCCTGAACCGGCTCCAGCAACTATAAGTAAAGGACCATCAAGATGTAAAACTGCCTCTTTTTGGGCTTTGTTCAGGTTATTTAAATATTCAGAGTTTATCATTTTTAATTAATCATTATAAGTTCACTTAATTTACATGGAAAATCTAAAAAAACATTTTAAAATATTTTTAAGAAACCTTGAGTTTTTAATCAAAAAAACATTATTTAAACATCCAAATAAAATAAATAATACTTTTAGTAATAAGTTTAAATTTAAAATTAGCAACTTTAATACCTATATAATAACTATAATTGTATCATTATTTATTTACTTATTTTATTTAACATTTCCAAATATATATGAAAAAACATGGTTGCAGAATGATATTGAAAATAAGCTGCTAGATAAGTTTAAGATTAATTTTAGCATTTCTCCTCGAATAACTTATAAAATTCTTCCATCCCCACATTTTTCAATAAAAGAAGTAAAAGTTTTAAATGAAGATGAAAATAATCCAAAAGAAATAGCATATATAAGAGAACTAAAAATATTTATATCTCAAAAAAATCTTTTTAATAAAAAAAAATTAAAAATTAATAAAGTTTTAATCAAGAATGCAAATATCTTAGTAAAAAAAAGTAACTATATATATTATAAAAAATTATTTAATAATGATTTTTCAGAAGAAAATATACATATTGAAAATAGTAATATTTTTTTTCAAAATAATGCAGGCGAGACTATATCGATAATTCAAATATCTAAACTCAATCTATTTTATGACAAAATTAAATTACTAAATAAGTTCTTTTTAGAAGGAGAGGTATTTAAAATTCCTTTTACTTTTGAATTAAGTAAGGACCTGGTAAACAGTAATAATAATATAGTTCTAGTTTCAAAAAAACTTAAACTTACATTTAAAAATCAAGAAAACTATAATAATGAAATTACTTATGGATTAAATAATTTATTAATTCTTAATTCTAAATTAATTAGTGAGTATAAAATTAACAATAATTTACTATCATTTAAATCTCTTAAATCAAATATTAATAATAATGTAACAACGTACAATGGTAAATTAAATTTTAGCCCTTTTGATCTAACTTCCAGTATAAGTTTAGAACAAATTAATTTATTCAAATTTTTACATAAAAATTCCATTCTATTAGAAATTATTAAATCTAAGCTACTTTTTAACAATAATTTAAGTGTAAATGTTTCTTTAGATTCAAAAAATGTTTTAGACCATAAGTTATTGAAGAATTTAAAATTAAATTTAAACATCAACAATGGAATAATTAATTTTGACAAATCAAAAGTTTTAATTAATAAAATTGGATTGTTAAAAATAAGTAATAGTGAATTAAATGCTAGAGGAAACAAGATTATGCTTACTAGTGATATTAATATTAACATTAAAGACTCTGATAAATTTTTTTCTTTTTTTCAAACTCCAAAAAAAAATAGAAAACAGATTACAAATATTTCTTTTAGCTTAGATTTAGACATTATAAATAATCAATTAAATATTGGGAATATGACAATTAATAATCAGAATTTTACAGTGGCAACTAAAAATATCTTAGATTTATTAAATAATGTGGAAAATAAAAAAACTATTAATTTGATTGCATTTAAAAATTTTGTAAATAAAATTTTAGCTCTTTATTCTGGGTAAATCATTTTAGCTGGGTTAATGATTAAGTCATAATTTTTTTCATTTATAAGACCAGTTTTTAAAGCTTCATATTTTAATTTTGTATCATTTTTTAAGGCAGTTTTTGCGATTTTAGCAGCGTTGTCATACCCGATATGTGGAGCCAAAGCAGTAACTAGCATCAGTGAATTATCCAAGTGTTCTTTAATTTTTTTTTTATTTGCCTGTATGCCTTTAATACAATATTGAGAAAAATTCTTTGTACTATCTGCTATAAGATCAATTGATTGTAAAATATTGTGAGCAATAAGTGGCTTGAACACATTTAGTTCAAAATGACCATGAGATCCTGCCAGAGTAATCCCAGTATGGTTTCCGATAACTTTTACACAAACCATCGTAACTGCTTCACATTGTGTTGGATTGACTTTTCCTGGCATTATAGAAGAGCCAGGTTCATTTTCTGGTAGGATTAACTCTCCAAACCCAGCCCTAGGTCCTGATCCAAGAAATCTTATATCGTTTGAAATTTTCATTAATGCAACTGCGCAAGTATTTAATGTTCCAGAAAAATTTACAATAGAGTCATGAGCGGCTAGCTCAGCAAACTTGTTTAGAGCAGGTTTAAAAGGTATTTTTGTATACTTTGCTATTTCTTTAACTATCTTTTTGTCAAAACCTTTTCTTGAATTAATTCCAGTTCCAACAGCTGTGCCACCCTGTGCAAGATAATATATCTCCTTAAGAGCATGTTCTATTCTCTCAATACATTTCTTTAATTGAACTTGATAGCCAGAAAATTCTTGCCCCAAAGACAGTGGTGTAGCATCTTGCAAATGAGTTCTTCCAATTTTAATGATTTTTTTAAATTTTTTAGATTTTTTACTTAACTCTTTTTCTAAAATTTTTAAACTTGGTAAGAGTTTACCGATAGTTTCTTGTGCAATGGATATATGCATGGCTGTTGGAAAAACATCATTGGTTGATTGCGATTTATTTACATGATCATTTGGGTGTACTGGTTTTTTTGAACCTTTTTTTCCACCCATAATTTCAATTGCTCTATTAGCAATTACCTCATTAACGTTCATATTTGTTTGAGTTCCAGACCCTGTCTGCCAAACTTTTAATGGAAAGTTTTCATCAAGTTTCCCATTAATAACTTCTTCGGAAGCTTTTATAATTGATTGAGTTATTTTTTTTTCTATTTGTTTATCTTTATTGTGAACAATAGCAGCAGACCTTTTGATAATTGCTATAGATTTGATTATTGAAATATTAACTAAAATTTTTCCAATATTAAAAAATTTATTAGACCTTTGAGTTGATGCCCCCCAATACTTATTATCTGGCACATTAACTGCACCTAGGCTATCTATTTCTTTTCTTAATTTCATTAGTTAATATGTAATTATTAATTTAATATATTTATACATTAAATTTACAAAACTTACAGGAGCTAAATGACAAATTTTAAAAAAGTTAAAACTTTCATGAAAACCTTTGGACAAGAGGTCAAAAACTATTCCTCTTTTAGTTCAGATAAAACTAATAAACTCAGGTATGACTTAATTAAAGAGGAACTAGAAGAGCTCAAAGTTGCATTGGATAATAAAGATCTTTTAGAGGTGGCCGATGCTTTAACCGACATACTGTATGTCACATATGGTGCCGGACACTCTTTTGGGATTGACCTTGATAAATGTTTTGAAGAAGTTCAGGCCTCTAATATGAGTAAGTTAGATGAAAATGGCGAGCCAATTTATAATGAAGCAGGAAAAGTGATGAAAGGACCAAATTATTTTAAACCTAATTTAAAAAAATTTTTAAATTAGGTTTTTCAGAGTTAATTATATTAAAATTTTTATAGGACATTTTTTTAATATTATCTATTTTTATCACAATCCTATGGTGGGTAAAAAATTAAAATCTGCTGTATCTATCTTTGAGGAGTGATCTTTTCTCATATTTGACTTCTTGTTTACGCCAGCACTAGCTAAACTCAATGTTGATCTACCGTATCTATAATTTGTATTATCAATAGATTGCATGAGGGTGTTAATTTTTTCATCCTTTTCAGAGGAAAATAAGTTTTTACCTCCATCAGAACTAATTAAGCCAGTCAATGTGATTCCTGCTTTTTGATATCTATAACCATTTATAAAGATTTCATTTAATGCAACCAAAGCTGTTTTAACTATTTCAATACTGTTGTTGGTAGCTATTGGAAAATCTATAGTTTTAGCATTTGAATAATAAACACCCCTATTTTGAAAAGGACTTGTTCTAACTGAAACAGTTATTGATTTTGCAATTAAAGACTCTGATCTAATTTTTTCTGAAGCATTTAAGCAATAATTTGCCACTGCTTCTTGTAGTTCTTGAAATTTCTCAACTCTTGTACCAAATGATCTCGACACTACACAGCTTTTTCTTTTTGAAGTTTTAGTTTCTAATGGAATGCAAGGAATACCCCTAAGCTCTAATGCAGTCCTAGAACTTAAAACATTAGAACTTTTTTTAATCCACGTATTTGACATATTTTTTAATTGTTTGGCATTATAAATTCCATTTTGATGATAAAATTTAGTAAGCTGCTTTCCAACTCCCCAAACATCATTAATATCTATCTTTTCTAACAGTGGATCAATATTTTCAATCCCTATTAAATTTGTTACACCAGATTGTTTTTTTTTGGCTATATAATTTGCAATCTTGCTTAAAGTTTTTGTTTTTGCAATACCAATACTTGTTGGAATTCCCGTCCATTGTAAAACAATGCTTCTAATTTCTTTTCCAACATCTTCTACTTCATTATCTGGATAGTTGCTTAAGTCTAAAAAAGCTTCATCAATAGAGTATACTTCTAATTCAGGATTAAATCTTTTTAAAGTTCTCATCACTCTTCTAGATAAATCTCCATACAAAGAATAGTTTGAAGAAAAAACATAAACGTTATTTCTAAGTATTATATCTTTAGCCTTAAAATATGGTTCTCCCATTTTGATACCAAGAGCTTTAGCTTCATTTGACCTTGCAATGATACAGCCATCATTATTAGATAAAACGACTACAGGTTTATTTCTAATTTTAGGATTAAATAATCTTTCACAAGAAACATAAAAAGAATTGCAATCAACAAGTGCTATTTTTTTAGTATGTTGAGTGGATAACAT